>ERZ1027036.255-NODE-255-length-32920-cov-6.637578_pt1 | contig 32920 bp, 25 predicted proteins | sample MGYA00519441_ERZ1027036 | MGnify/ENA primary metagenome ERZ1027036 (study PRJEB26926, sample SAMN06164792) | human gut metagenome | biome: ENVO:00009003; feature: ENVO:2100002; material: ENVO:00002003 | host: Homo sapiens | place: USA | collected 2012 ... | reverse complement strand
TTATGCGATCGTCGGCAGCGTCAGATGTGTATAAGAGACAGTTACGAAAGCGGGCGTGCTGGGTCTTTTGCGCGTCATTTACTGCTTCCTCGGCGCACAGAATCTGCGCGGAACGTGGGTGCAGACGGTGCTGATGGCGCTCTCGCTCTTGACGGTTTTCATCGGTTCGCTGCTGGCGTACCGGGAGCATCACCTCAAAAAGCGGCTGGCATGGTCTACGGTCAGTCAGGTGAGCTACGTCGTGTTCGGGTTGAGCACGCTGCATCCGCTGGGGCTGCTCGGCGCCATGCTGCACGTCGTGTGCCACTCGCTGGTCAAGGACGTGCTGTTCATGGGCGCTGGCGCAGTCATCCTGAAAACGGGCGAAACGCAGGTGGATGCCCTCCGCGGTATCGGCAAGCGGATGCCCGTGACGATGTGGTGCTTCGCGATTGGAAGCCTTGGGCTGATTGGCATTCCGCCGTGTCTGGGCTTTTTCAGCAAGTGGGAGTTGGCGCAGGGCAGCCTTGCCATGACGGGCGTAGCTTCATGGCTGAACTGGTTTGGGCCCGTTGTGCTGCTGCTCTCCGCCCTGTTGACGGCTGGCTACCTGATGCCGATTGTTCTGCGCGGCTTCTTCCCCGGAAAAGACGCACAAGTCGGCGAAAAGTGCGAAGCGTCCACGTCGATGCTCATTCCCATGCTGGTGCTGACGGTGCTGTCAGTGGCGCTGGGCATGTTTCCGTCGCTGCTGACCGGCCTTCTTTCCCCCATTTTGACCGCACTGCTGTAAGGAGGAAGCGCATATGCTGTTATTCTTGACCATCGCGCTGCCCATGCTTGGCGGCGCGGCAATGGGACTGATGCGCTTTTCCAGCGCGAAATCCCGCGGAATCTACGTTGAAACCATCGTGCTGGCGACAAGCATCCTGACGTGGGTGCTGCTGCTCACCCGCACGGATACCACCTACGTCCTCTGCCACATGAACAGCGAGCTGGCGCTGGCGTTCCGTGTGGACGGCATGAGCTGCATTTTCGCAGGGCTGGTATCCATTCTCTGGCCGCTGGCGTCGCTGTACGGCTTTGAGTACATGCAGCACGAGGAGCGTCCGAACACGTTCTTCAGCTACTACACGATGAGCTACGCCGTCACGCTGGCCGTCGCGTTCTCGGCAAACCTGTTCTCTCTCTACGTCTTTTATGAGTGCCTGACGCTGATTACCCTGCCGCTTGTCATCCACAAGAAGGACACCATGTCCATCCGCGCAGGGCGCAAGTACCTCACCTTCTCCATCTCCGGCGCGGCGCTGGCGTTCATTGCGCTGGTGTTCATCATCTACTACGGCACGACAACGGACTTTGTCCTCGGCGGCGTGCTGGACGCGGAAAAAATCAGCGGGATGGAAGAACTGCTGAAATTCGTGTTCCTGCTGGCGTTCGTCGGTTTCGGCACGAAAGCGGCTGTTTTCCCGATGTACGCATGGCTGCCGGCGGCTTCTGTCGCCCCGACGCCCGTAACAGCGCTGCTGCACGCGGTGGCGGTCGTCAACGCGGGCGCGTACGCCGTCCTGCGCGTGATTTACTACTCCTTCGGCGCGTCGTTCCTCTACGGGACGTGGGCGCAGACGGTCGCTTTGCTGCTTAGCTGCTTCACGATTCTCTTCGGTTCGACAATGGCGGTTCGCGAACAGCATTTCAAGCGCCGTCTGGCGTACTCGACCATCTCCAACCTGTCCTACATGCTCATGGGCGCGGCGCTGATGACCCCCGACGGCATGACGGGCAGCTTGAGCCATCTGGTGATTCACGGCGTGATTAAGATTACGCTGTTCTACTGCGCGGGCGCGATTCTCATCAAGACCGGCAAGGAGTATGTGCAGGATCTGCGCGGATACAGCAGGATTATGCCTGCGACGTGCGGCATCTTCCTGCTGGGCAGCATTGCGTTGGTCGGCACGCCGCCGCTGGCAGGCTTCGTCAGCAAGTGGAATCTGCTGACTGCCGCGTCCGCCACGGGGCTGCCAATGGGAACCGTCGCGATTGTCTGCCTCATCATCTCCGCCATCCTGACGGCAATTTACCTCTTCACCGCCGCACTGCCGATGTACTTCCGCCCGCTCAACGCGGATCAGGCGCAATTGGCGGGGCAGAAGCTCGATCCCAGCTGGATGATGCTCGTGCCAATGGGGATTTTGTGCGCGCTGATGATAGGTCTGGGGCTGTGGTCGCAGCCGCTGGTGACATTCCTGCGGAATATTTCCGCTGGTGTGATTTTCTAAGGACAGGAGGAAAGAAAGATGACATCGTGGATTCTGATTTTGCTGACCTTCCTGCCCTTCCTCGCCGCCATCATCGCCTATATGCTTGGCCGCCGGGATGAACGCACGATGAACGGGTTCGTGAGCATCACGGGCATTGTGATTTTCGCGCTGAGCGTGGTGCTGCTGTTCCTGCCGGAGGGCGAAGTCGCCCTGCCCGGCTTCTGCGGGCTGGGGCTGTACCTGCGTGCGGACGGCTTCCGCGGGCTGTACAGCTGCGTCGCCGCCTTCATGTGGATGATGACGGGGCTGTTTGCGCCGGAATACTTCCAGCATCACGGCAACAAAGCGCGATACAGTTTCTTCACGCTGATGACGCTCGGCGCGACGCTGGGCGTGTTCCTCTCGGACAACCTCGGCACGACGTTCCTGTTCTTTGAAATCATGTCCTTCGCCAGCTATGCGTGGGTCGCACAGGAGGAAACGCCGGGCGCACTCCGGGCGGCGGCGACGTACCTTGCGGTGGCGGTCATCGGCGGTCTGACGACGCTGATGGGCTTGTTCCTCTTGCAGCATCAGCTGGGGACACTCGACTTTGCGTCCCTGCGCGCCGCCATGGGGCAGCAGGATGTAACCGTCGCGGTATGGCTGACGCTGGTCGGCTTTGGCGCGAAGGCTGGTCTGTTCCCGCTGCATATCTGGCTGCCGAAAGCGCACCCGGTTGCGCCTGCGCCCGCGTCGGCGCTTTTGTCGGGCATCCTGACAAAATCCGGCGTGTTCGGGCTGATTGTTCTGTGCGCGAACCTGATGCAGGGCAATGCCGCGTTCGGCAACGCGCTGATGATTTTCGCCGCGATTACGATGTTCCTCGGCGCACTGCTGGCGCTGTTCTCCACCGACCTTAAACGGACGCTCGCCTGCTCGTCGATGAGCCAAATCGGCTTTATCACGCTGGGACTGTCGGTGATGGTGCTGCTGGGCGACGAAGGCACGCTGGCGGCGTATGGCAGCGTGATGCACATGCTGAATCACTCGCTCATCAAGCTGACGCTGTTCATCGCGGCGGGCGTGGTGTACATGAACCTGCACGCGCTGAATCTTGATGATATCCGCGGCTTCGGGCGCAAAAAGCCGCTGCTGCACATTGCGTTCCTGCTGGGGGCGCTGAGCATTGCGTGCATCCCGCCGCTGGGCAGCGGATACAACAGCAAGAGTCTGCTGCACGAAGGGCTGCTGGAGCTGATTGGCGAAATGCAGGCAGCTGGCAGCGCGTGGATGGGCTACAAGGCGATTGAAGTGTTCTTTCTCATCAGCGGCGGATTGACCGTCGCGTACATGGCGAAGCTGTACATCTGCATTTTCTGGCAGAAGCACCCGACCCGTCAGGCGGAATTCGACGGCATGACGCACTACATGAACGGCACAACCGCGTTTGCGCTGCTGGGCAGTGCGGCGGCGCTCCCCTTCCTGGGCGCACTGCCGGGGCTGCTGCTCACGCCGTTCGGGGCAAAGAGCGCGTCGTTCTTCGGCGTACCCGCGCTGAAGGAAGCGATTGCGTACTTCTCGGCGGAGAACCTGCAGGGCGCGGCGATTTCCATCATCATCGGCGCGGCGGTGTATCTGCTGATTGTCCTGCCGCTGCTGTCGCGCAAGGACGAAAGCGGCGTGCGCCTGTACGTCAACCGTTGGAATGAGAAGCTCGACTTGGAGAACGCTGTCTACCGTCCGCTGCTGCTGACGCTGCTGCCGCAGGTGCTGACGCTGGTGTTCCGCTTCATTGCGGAGCTGCCGGAAAACCTCGTGATGGCAAGCCGCGCGACCATCTTCCGGATGCGCAAGACGCGCAAGCCCGTGCCAGTCGGCAACCGCTTCACCTACACGCTGGGGCGCGCGCTGAATGCACTGGCGCGGCTGCTTAACCGCACGATTCTGCACCGCCACCCGATGCGCACGGACTTCGAGTATGTGTTGGACGCTTCCTTCCGTGAAGTTTCCAGCGGCATCCGCAGCATGAGCGTGAGCATTTCCTTCGGGTTGCTGCTGCTGTGCATTGGGCTGTATGTAACCTGTTTGTATCTGCTGCAATAATCGGCATAATGATTTGCGGAGGCATTTCCGGGCTGCGAACCCTTGTGCAGCCCGGTTTTTGCTGCTAAAACAATGGGTTTTCGCTGTTTTCGATACTTTTCGTCAGCGTTCTTTGGCGGATTTGGGCGTTTTTAGACAGATTGTCGTGGAAGCTGGCGGGAAGCATACTTGTCATTTTCCCATTTCTGTGGTATGATACACAACGGCAATGCAAACAATGATTTTGCATCGCAACGCTTGATTCCGGAGCAGGGCATTCAACGGCATTCCACGAAAGCCCCTTTGCAAATAAAAAGGAGGATTCCCATGCCTACGACATCTTTTGATAAGGATTCCATCAAGGCATCCATTATCGGCAAGCTGCAGCGCTATAACGGCCGCACCATCGAGGAAGCATCGAATGGGCAGATTTATCGCGCACTGGCTTCCACCGTCCGCGACCAGATCATGCAGAAATGGATGATTTCCCGCGAAGAACGCAAGACGAACAACAACAAGCGTCTATTTTACCTCTCCGTGGAATTTCTGATGGGCCGCAGCCTATACACCAACATCCTGAACCTCGTCTCGCTCGATGCCTACAAGCAGGCACTGGACGAACTGCACATCGACGTGGACAAGGTGCTTCAGGAAGAGCCTGAACCCGCGCTGGGCAACGGCGGTTTGGGCCGACTGGCAGCGTGCTTCATGGACTCGCTGGCGTCCCTTGACCTGCCTGCGATGGGCTGCTCCATCCGCTATGAATACGGTCTGTTCCGCCAGAAGATTGTGGACGGTCAGCAGGTCGAGCTGCCGGACTACTGGCTGGGCAACGGCAACGTGTGGGAAATGCCCGTAATGGAGGATGCCTGCGAAGTGCACTTCAACGGTCACGTTGAAATGGGCAACGAGAACGGCCGCACGGTGTTCCGTCACGTCGGCTACAACACGGTCGAGGCTGTTCCCTACGACATGCCGCTGGTGGGCTATGACACCTCCACCGTCAACAGTCTGCGCCTGTGGAGCGCCCGCGCCCCGAAGCGCATTGACCTGAGCGACTTCAACCACGGCCACTATGTGCAGGCGTCGGAGGAAAAGGAACTGGCGGAAGCCATCTCCAACATCCTCTACCCCGAAGACAACCACTACGAAGGCAAGCTGCTCCGCTTGAAGCAGCAGTATTTCTTCACCTCCGCCACTCTCCAGTACATCCTCAAGGACTTCAAGAAGCTCAACGGCACGAACTGGAGCAAGCTGCCGGAGAAGGTCGTCATCCACATCAACGATACGCATCCGGGTCTGGCGATTCCGGAACTGATGCGCCTGCTGATGGACGAAGAAGGCTTGGGCTGGGACGAAGCGCAGCAGATTGTCAGCCGCACAATGGCGTACACCAACCACACCATCATGGCGGAAGCGCTCGAAAAGTGGCCGGAAGACATGGTGAAGAGCCTGCTGCCGCGCATCTATCAGATTCTGGTGGAAATGAACAAGCGTCTCTGCGCGCGCCTGTGGAACTTCTTCCCCGGCGAAGCGGAGCGCGTGGGCCGCATGGCAATTATTGCCTACGGTTACATCCACATGGCGAACCTGTGCGTTGCCATGACGTTCTCCACCAACGGCGTGAGCAAGCTGCACGGCGATATCCTCAAGCAGGAGACGTTCCACGACTTCTACCTCGTTATGCCGGAGAAGTTCAGCGCAATTACCAACGGCATCACGCATCGCCGCTGGCTGATGGCGTGCAACCCGGAACTGACCAAGCTTATCTGCGACACCATCGGCACGGACTGGGTGAAAGATCCGGAACTGCTGCATGACCTTGCGCCCTATGCTGACGACGCGGCGTTCCGCGAGCAGTTTGAGAAGATTAAGCACAACAACAAGGTTCGCCTGTCGAATTTCCTGAAAGAACATCAGGGCGCAATCGTTGACCCGAACTTCATCTTCGACGCACAGTCCAAGCGGCTGCACGAATACAAGCGTCAGATGCTCAACGCTTTGCACATCCTTGTGCTGTACAACCGCATCGTCAATGACCCGAACTTCACCATGCACCCGCGTGTGTTCATCTTCGGCTCGAAGGCAGCGCCGGGCTACAACCGCGCCAAGCAGATTATCCGCTTCATCAACGGTCTGTCCGCGCTGATTGCCAAGCATCCGCGCGCCAGCAAGATGCTGCAGGTCGTCTTCCTCGAAAACTACGACGTGTCCAGCGCGCAGATGCTGATTCCGGCAACCGAAATCTCCGAACAGATTTCCACCGCGTCCAAGGAAGCCAGCGGCACGGGCAACATGAAGTACATGATGAACGGTGCCATCACGATCGGCACGATGGACGGCGCAAACGTCGAGATTTCCGAGCAGGTCGGCATGGATAACATCTACATCTTCGGTATGCGTTCCGACACGGTGCTGGATATGTACCGTGAGCGCAACTACAACCCGATGACCATCTTTGAGACGAATCAGGAACTGCGTCTGGCGTTGACCCAGATGATCGACGGCACCGTGCTGCCGGACGCGCCGAGCGCCCTGCAGGATTTGTATCACAGCCTGCTGATTGGCGACTGGGGCAACATGGCCGATCCGTTCTTCGTCCTGAAAGACTTCGGCTCGTACTCGATGGCGCAGCGCCGCATCGACGCGGATTATGCCGACCGCGACAAGTGGAACCGCATGGCGGTCATCAACACCGCAATGTCCGGTGTTTTCTGCTCCGACCGCACAATTCGCGAGTACAACGACACCATTTGGCATCTTGACCCGCTCAAGCGCAAGGGATAAGCTGCATATTTTTGAGAGCACTGCGGAAAAATATCCATCCGCAGTGCTCCCGGTTCAAAAGTCCGGAGCATTTCGGGCTTTTTTGCCGTGTTTCCGCAATTATTGATGATTGGATGGATGGATATCATGCTGCTGCACGATTCCCACAACGAATTTTATCGCACGCCGTCCGGCCCTGCTCCGGCTGGCAGCAATGTTCTGATTCGCCTGCACTGTGACGAAGCGACGAGCGTCGTCCTGCGCACTTGGATGACGGAAGAACTTTGCTACACCATGCTGCCGACCGCTGAGCATGTCTGGGAAGTTGCCATTCCCCTGCCGACCACGCCGGGGCTTTTCTGGTATTACTTCCTGATTTACCGCAAGGACGGCCGCACCATCCGCTATGGCAACCAGCCGGACAAACTTGGCGGCGTCGGCGTCGCGTATGACCACGGCGAGCCGGAATCCTTCCAGATTACGCTCTACGACCCGGCTTACAAGACGCCGGAAGCCTTCCACGGGGCGAATATCTACCAGATTTTCCCTGACCGTTTCCGCCATGCGCCAACAAAAGCCGTTGATGACCGCAAAGACCGCTATGTCCACCAGAACTGGGATGAAGAGCTGCTGGGCGTGGGCGACCTGCGCGGCGGCAAGTATCAGGAACTGGATTTCTACGGCGGCACGCTGACCGGCATTCAGGAGAAGCTGCCCTACCTGAAGGACATGGGCATTGACATTATCTACCTGAACCCGATTTTCCGCGCACGGTCGAATCACCGCTACGACACAGGCGACTACACGCAGGTTGACCCGCTGTGCGGCACGAACACGGAATTCACCGAACTGTGCGAAGCGGCGAAGAAACTCGGCATCCGCGTGATGCTCGACGGCGTATTTTCCCACACGGGCGAAGACAGCGTGTACTTCAACCACTTTGGGCATTATCCGACGCTCGGCGCCTATCAGGGGCAATCCTCCCCCTACTACGACTGGTACACCTTCAACCACTATCCGGAAGACTACAAGGCATGGTGGGGCATTCTCTCCCTGCCGGAGCTGCGCAAGGACAATCCGGAATACCAGAAGTTCATGTTCCAGCCGCACGAGGGTGTTGTGCCGCGTTGGATTGAGGCGGGCAGCTGCGGCTGGCGGCTGGATGTGGCGGACGAATTGCCGGTGGACTTCCTGCGCAAGCTGCGCGCCGCCGCAAAGGCCGCCGACCCGGAAGCCGTTGTCTTGGGCGAAGTGTGGGAGGACGCGAGCAACAAGGTTGCTTACGGCGAAACGCGCTGCTACTGCACAGGCGACACGCTCGACAGCGTGATGAACTACCCCGTGCGCGAGGCGATTCTCAACTTTGTGATGGGCAAAACGTCCGCCAGCACCTTTGTGCGCCTGATCCACCATCAGGAGGAAGTTTACCCGGCGCAGTTCCGTTACGCGCTGATGAATCTCGTCGGCAGCCACGACCGCTGCCGTGCGCTGAACATCCTTGCTGGACGCGAATGTCAGGAACTTAGCAAGGCGGATCAGCAGCATGTCCACCTGAACGTAGAAGAGTACGAGTTAGCTGTGAGGCGCTACAAGCTTTGCATCGACCTGCTGTGCGCGCTGCCGGGCTGCGCAACGGTGTACTATGGGGATGAAGTTGGGCTGACCGGCTGCCACGACCCGTGGAATCGCCGCGCCTTCCCGTGGGGGCGCGAAGACAAGTTGCTGCAGAAATACGTCGCGAACAAGCTGCGCCATCGGCAGGAATCCGACCTGCTGCGCCTCGGCTACTGCGACATCGAAGCGCCCGATGACGACACGCTGCTCATTACACGCCGCATGAAGGACGGCCACGACGCGCTTGGGCAGGAATCGACCGTCACGGGCAAGGAAATCATCAAGGTGTGCCGGAAACTGCAATAAAAGGTGCAATTGCATAACAATAGCGCCGCTTGGTTTCATTGCGAAATCAGGCGGCGCCTTTCGTTACTCAATCCCCGCCGGGCGCACAGTCGTCCGCCCTGTCGGCTCCTGCCACACGTCATAGAAGCCAATCAAGTTGCCCGGATTCGTCGTCCGATACACCTGCACGGCGCGGCGCAAATCCTCCCGCTCGATGCGGACGCTCAGCCCGCACCCCATCGCCACCGCGCGCGGCGTAATCATCACCGACGCACGCACCCCGTGCTGGCGCAAATCGCGTTCAAACGCCATCACCTGCTGCCGCGAGCGGAACGCCGCAATGCAAAACTCCTCCCTCATCGGTTCTACCGCCTCCTTTTCGCCATTAGAATAATATGAAAAAACGCCCGCCGAGGTTCGCGGACGATGGAGGAAATGCGTCGATGATTTATCTGGACAATGCCGCGACGAGCTTCCCGAAGCCGCCGGAGGTCATTCGGGCGATGGCGGGCGTAGAGGAGAAGATGGGCGCGAATCCCGGACGCGGCGGGCATCGGCTGGCACTGCGCGCGGGTCGGGTGGTGGAGCACTGCCGGGAGGAAGCTGCGCGGCTGCTGGGTGTGCATCATCCGGAGCGGATTCTGTTCACCGCAAACTGCACCGAAGCGCTGAATCTCGCCATTTCCGGCACGCTGCGGCGCGGCGACGAGGTCATCTGCTCCTACGCGGAACACAACGCTGTCATGCGGCTGCTCGACCGCTACGTTTCGCGCGGGGAAATCACGGTGCATATGCTTGCGCCGGATGAACGCGGTATCCTATCCCCAGCTTCTCTACGCCGCGTCATCAGCCGCAAAACCGCACTGGTGATCATCGCCCACGCCAGCAACGTCACGGGGCTGATTCAGCCGATTGCACAGCTGGGCGCGGTCTGCCGTGAGCGCGGCGTTCCCCTGCTGGTGGATGCGGCGCAGACGGCCGGGATGGCGGACGTTTCGCCAGACGTGCTGTGCGCAGACATGGTGGCAATGCCGGGGCACAAAGGGCTGCTGGGGCCGCAGGGCACGGGACTGCTTGTGCTGGGCTACGGCATGAACCCTGAACCGCTGCTGCTTGGCGGAACCGGCTCGATGAGCGAGAGCGTCCGTCAGCCGGACATGCTGCCCGACCGCTACGAGAGCGGTACGGTGAACCTGCCCGGCATAGCGGGGCTGTACGCGGGGGTGAAATTCGTGCGGGCGCACCGGGCGGAAATCGAGGAATACGAGCTGGCGCTGTGCGATCGCCTGCGCGCGCGGCTGCGGGAGATTCCCGGCGTGCGCATCCTCTGCGACGATGGGCAGACGCATATGGCGATTACGAGCATTGTCGTGCCGGGGCATGACGGCGGAGCGCTGGCGGATGCGCTGGATGCGGCGGATATTGCCGTGCGCGCGGGGCTGCACTGCGCACCGGCCGTCCATGCGTGGCTGGGAACGCTGCAAAGCGGCGCGATTCGCTTTTCGCCGGGGCTTTACAACACGGCGCAGGAGATGGACGACACGGCGCTGCTGCTGGCGCGATTATTGCAAGCATAAGAAAACCCCTGCACCGTTTGCGTGATGCAGGGATTTTTCTGAATATGCGGTGAAGCCGCTTACCAAGACAGCACTTCGTGACCCGTATCCGTCACAAGCACCATGATTTCCCACTGCGCCGACGGTTTGCCGTCCGCCGTGAAGATTTCCCATGTGTTGCCCGGATGCGTTCCAACCTCGTCCGTACCCATATTGACCATCGGCTCGATGGTGAAAATCATGCCGGGAGCAAGCGCCATTTCCGTGCCGCGCTTCGTGACGTAGCTGACCCACGGGTCTTCGTGGAACTCCAGCCCGCAGCCGTGGCCGCCGATTTCGCGCACGACGCGGTAGCCGTTCGCGCGGGCATGGTCGTTGACCGCCTGCCCAACGTCGCCCAGGAAACCCCACGGCTTCACCTGCGCCAAGCCCAGTTCGACGCACTCCTTCGTCACTTCCACGAGCTTGCGATTTTCGTCGCTGACGTCGCCGATGCAGTACATGCGGGAAGAATCGGAAAAATAGCCATTCAGGATGGTCGAGCAGTCCACATTGATGATGTCGCCGGATTTCAGCACAACGTGCTTCGACGGGAAGCCATGGCAAACCTGATCATTCACTGACGTGCAGACGCTGTATGGGTAGCCCTCGTAGTTCAGCGGTGCGGGAATGCCGCCCATGTCGCGCGTCATGGTGGACACGATGTCGTCGATTTCTGCCGTCGTCATGCCCTCATGAATTTGCTTTCCAATTTCGTCCAGCACGGCAATATTGATTTTGCAGCTTTCCTTGATTTTTTCAATCTGCTCCGGCGTTTTAATCATCTTATGCGTCGGAACGATGTGCCCCTGTGCCGCCAGCGACGCAATCTGCTGGTCAAACGCACAGTGGCAGCTCTTGTACTTGCGGCCGCTCCCGCACCAGCAGGGGTCGTTGCGTCCCGGCAGATGTGGAAACGAGAAAGCAGGGAAATTCATACACTTTCCTTTCTACGATGGCACTCAGCGGTGGTCGCCGAGGAAGAAAATCGCCAGCGTACCGGGGCCGGAGTGGGAGCCAATGACTGGGCCGACATACGTCACCAGAACGCCCGCAATGCCGGGGATTTCCGCCTTGATGATGTCTGCCAGCGCGTTCGCCTCATCCTCGCAATCGCCGTGGCTGATGAAAATCATCTGCCCTTCCGGGTTGACGATATGCTCCTTGACGCGGTTGGCAAGGATGCGGATGCTGCGGCGGCGGCCCGTCACCTTCTCCACAACTGCCAAATGACCTTCCTCATCAACGTGCATAATCGGCTTGATGCGCACGAGCGAACCGACAACCGCGCTGGTTGCAGACAGGCGGCCGCCGCGATAGAGGAACATCAGGTCATCGACGGTGAACCAGTGAATCAAGTGCTGAATATGCTCCTTGACCCACTTTGCGTTCTCCTCGATGGACATGCCCTGTTCGCGGTTCTGCAGCGCATAATGCACCAGCAGACCCTCGCCTGCCGACGCGCATCGGCTGTCAATCACGATGATTTTCTGATTCAGGTACTTCGGCGCAAGTTCCTTCGCCGCGTCCGCTGCGGCGGCATAAGTGCCGGACAGCCCGCTGGAGAACGCAATGCAAAGGACATCTTGACCCTCGTCCAGCAGCTTCTGGAAGCATTCCTCCCACGTCGCGGTATTGACGGCGGAGGTCTTAATCACCACGCCGCTGCGGAGCTGACGATAAGTCTCCTTTTTCGCCACTTCCGACGTTCCCGGAACGGAGGAAACGCCATTGATCGTGCAGGAAAGCGACACGATGTGGAAATCATGCTGTGCCTCCACCCAAGACTGCGGCATGTCAGTGGAAGAATCCGTAACAATATAGTACATTTTTGTCCTCCTGATGTGCTTTGGGGGAGCAGCGCCGCCTGCAGGCAGCGTCCACCTTCGCTTGTCTCCGAATCAGGATGTGCAGATTTGGAAACAATGCAGCTCTGCGGTCGCGCAAAAAAGGAGACAGAGGCTCTCACCTCTGCCTCCTGCGCAGACACATCAAATAGAAAAGATGCTCCCAGAGTGACGATGCACTGCATGTTTTTCACCCGCTATTAAAGCAGGTAGGTGTCCTGCCGTCTGCATCTGCCTTCCCCTGGCGTTTTGCAACGGGGGCATGACATAGCCGAACATAGACCCGGACTCCATTTGTAGAAATGTGGGGAAAACCAGCGTGCTGTCAGACACCCCAGGAGCATCTCCCCCTGCCTTTCATTATAAGCAGGAGGAATCGCCGTGTCAAGAGGATTTTGAAATCAAATCAAACGAAATCGCAAACTTCCACGTTTAGAAAGGGAATGTTTGAAAATCAACAGCTTTCTGATGTGGATGATGTCTTCGCCATTCGCGGCTGCTTAGCGCTGCACGCGGCCCGTGCCGGAACCCTTCATCAGGCTCTCGACCTCGGAGACAGAGACGCGGTTGTAGTCGCCCAGAATCGTGTGCTTCAGGCAGGATGCCGCCACAGCAAACTCCAGCGCGGTCTTTTCGTCCGCGTAGGTGTTCAGACCGTAAATCAGACCGCCGCCGAAGGAGTCGCCGCCGCCCACGCGGTCAACGATATCGGTGATAGCGTACTTGCGGGAGAGGAAGAAGTCCTTGCCGTTGTACAGGCAGGCAGACCAGTCGTTGTGGTTGGCAGACTTCGACTCACGCAGGGTAATCGCCACGCGCTTGATGTTCGGGTAGGTCTGCATTGCCAGAGACGCAATCGCCTTGTAGTTCTCGATGTTCAGCGCGCCGTCTTCCACGTCGCCCTGAGATTCCGCCTTCAGACCCAGAGACTTCTGGAAGTCCTCTTCGTTGGCGATAACGGTGTCAACGTACTTGACCAGCTCGGTCATGACTTCCTTGGCATCCTTGCCGTACTTCCAGAGGTTCTTGCGGTAGTTCAGGTCGCAGGACACATGGATGCCCTTCGCCTTCGCCGCCTTCACCGCTTCCAGAGACAAATCCGCCGCGCCCTGAGAGATGGCAGGCGTGATGCCGGTCAGGTGGAACCACGTCGCACCCTCAAACGCCTTGTCCCAGTCGATGTCGCCGGGCTTGGCTTCCGCGATGGCAGAACCCGCGCGGTCATAGATGACTTTGGAGGGACGCTGCACAGCGCCAGTTTCCAGATAGTAGATGCCCATGCGGCCGTCCTTGCGGACAATCTTAGTGGTATCAACGCCGAAGCCGCGCAGTTCGCGGATGCAGGCATTGCCGACATCGTTGGTGGGCAGCACGGTCACGAACGCGGTTTCCATGCCGTAGTTCGCCAGAGAAACAGACACGTTCGCCTCGCCGCCGCCGAAGGTCGCTTCAAGGGAGGGAGACTGGAACAGGCGCTCATACGCCGGGGACTTGAGGCGAAGCATGATTTCGCCGAACGTTACAACCTTAGCCATTGGATTTTTCCTCCTATTTTTATACTCAGAAATTTCTGTTTGTAGATTACTTCTGCACGAGATGGAACGCGAAGCCGCCGATTTCGTCTTCCAGATAGATGGCGATCAGCTTGCCGTTCTTCACCACAGCGCTGTCCTCAATGAACTTGAATCCGCGCTGTTCCAGATGCCACTTCGCGCGCGGGACGCTGTTCGTACCGATAGCGATGTGACCATTCGTGCCGCGGCCCTGCTTCTTCATCAGCTCGTAGCCCGTGCCGACAAAGTTGGAGGAGTTGCCTTCCTTGATGGGCCAGCCCATGAGTGCGGAAATCTTCTTCGCCGTCTCCATGGAGCTTTCCGCGTCGGGGCAGTTCAGACCGATGTGGCGCACTTCAAAGCCGAGCATCTTGTCCACCGCAGAGCGGGTCAGGTCAGTGATGCGCTGCCAGTCCTTCGCAGCCACCGCGTCCTTCGGCACCATCCAGGAGCCGCCGCAGCAGAGAATCTTGTCGAACGCAAGGTAGTCGAGCATGTTGTTCTCGTTGATGCCGCCCGTGGGCATGAACTTCATGTCCGGGTACACCGGCGCCATCGACTTGATGAGCTTCAAGCCGCCGACCGCTTCCGCCGGGAACAGCTTGACAGCCTTCAGGCCGTACTGAATCGCAATCTGCACATCAGACGGATTCGCCGTGCCAGGGCAGACAGGGATGCCCTTCTCCACGCAGTACTTCACCACGTCAGGAGACAGACCGGGGGACACAATCGCCGCCGCGCCAGCATTCACCGCACGGTCGACCTGCTCCGTCGTCAACACCGTGCCCGCGCACAGCAGCACATCGGGCATGGCTTCATGCACGCGGCGGATGGCTTCCTCCGCAGCCGCCGTGCGGAAAGTGATTTCCGCCACCGGCAGACCGCCGTCAGACAGCGCCTTGCACAGCGGCACAGCGTCGTCCGCATCATTAACAGCAATGACCGGCACGAGGCCAGCCAAAGACAGCTTCTCCAAAAATTCCATGACACATCGTCCTTTCTCTGTGGTCTTACGCGTGCTTGTAAGCGTTTACAAGCGGTCATGCGGATGAAGGAAGTCTCGCTTCCCTATCCACTTGACGCACACGAACTGAACCAGTATCATCATACAACGTTTTCCGCCTTCCGTCAAGGGAAAATGCAGCATTTTGCACATTTTTCGCGGAAAAAACGCGCAGACGGGGCGAAAGGGCGCGTCAGGAGCATCTTGCGAAATAACGCCAAGCATGGTATAATAAAATCAGCATGAAAAGAGCGTTCATGCTCTTTCACAGAGAGAGGGATGAGGGATGAGCCAAGTCATTTCGTTCAAATGTCCGTCGTGCGGCGGCTATTTGGTTTTCGACCCGGTCAAGCAGCGTTTCCAGTGCCCTTATTGCGGCGGCAGCTTTGCTGAAAATGAGCTGAAGGAACAGTCCGAGCAGCGACAGCAGGCGGCGGAACAGGCACGCAGTGCGGAGCCCAATTCGGAGCTGCGTTCCTATCACTGCCAAATGTGCGGCGCGGAAATCGTGACCGATGCGACGACCGCCGCAACCCGATGCTACTACTGCCACTCACCCGTTGTGCTGAATGACCGTCTGACCGACGAGTTCCGCCCCGACGGCGTAATTCCTTTCAAGCTGGACAAAAAGGCGGCAGAGGCGGAGTTCAAATCGTTCATCAGCAAAAAGCGCTTCGTGCAGCCGGATTTCTTCTCGCAGGCGCAGATGGAGGATTTTTCCGGTGTCTACTATCCCTACTGGTCGTGCGATATTTCCGGCGAAGGATCGTTTGATGGCGAAGGCACAAACGTCTCTATCCGCAACGGCGCGAAGGAAACCGTCACCATCACGCGGATTTTCGCCGTCCACCGCGAAGGGCGGCTGACGTTCCGGCAGATGATTCGCAAGGCGCTGACCAAGGCAGACGGCAAACTGTCCGACGGCATCCACCCCTATCAAATGGAGGACGTGAAGCCCTACGAATCAGGCTATTTGAGCGGCTTTCTGGCGGAAAAGCGCGATATTGAGCAGGACGCGGCGAAGCAGTCGATGGTGACGGAGGCGAAGGGATACGCCGAGCGCATGTTCACCAGCGTGGAGAACCCCTACAACACGCTGACGGGTCACGCGAAATTCGAGCCGGATTCTGTCAAGACGAAATACCTGCTGCTGCCCGCATGGGTGCTGACCTACAAGCACCGCGCGGACGGCGAACCCTACTACTACATGATGAACGGGCAGACGGGGCGCATCTGCGGCAAACTGCCGATTAACAAGGGCAAGCTGTACGCGGTCGGCGCGCTGATTGGCGGCATCGTGTTCGGGCTGCTGTGTCTGGGAGGTGCGATTCTGTGGTAAAGAAACTGACGTTGTGTCTCCTTTTGATGATGCTCACGCTGACCATCGCCCTCGCGGACTCGCAGGTGCAGGACGACGCGGGGCTGTTCACGGCGGACGAAATTGCCGAAATCAGCGCCATTTGCGACCGCATCGAAAGCGCGTTTCAGGTGGATATGTTCGTGCTGACAAGCCAGGACGTGCCGAGCGGGCAGACGACGGCATACGCGGACGACTACTTCGATTACAACGGTTTGGGGGTGGGCGACGACCGCGCCGGGATGCTGTACCTCATCGACATGCACAACCGGCAGTGCTGGATCAGCACACGCGGCGTGATGATTGACTACATCACGGATGAGCGCGAAGAGGGCATCCTCGACGCGGGCTGGGACGAGATGCTGGATAAGGAATACGGCCAGTCCGTCATCAAGGTGCTGAAGCAGACCGAAAAGTACCTGAAGCAAGGTCGCACAAGCGGTCAGTTCCGCTACGATGAAGTCACCGGTAGGCGTCTGACCGAGCTCTATGAGCCGGAAAACATGCTGACGGGCATGGAAATTCTCATTGCGGTGATTGCGGGTTTGGCGGTCATGGGCATCTTCATTGCATCCGTGAACGGAAAATACAACCTCAAGGGCAGCACCTATTCCTACGACCTGAACGGGCTGGCGAGCGTCAAACTCAGCCGGAATGACAGCCACTTCGTGCGCGAGCACGTCACACGCGTCAAGCACCCTGACCCGCCGTCGTCCAGCCATGGCGGCAGCAGTCATGGCAGCGGCACGCATGTTTCGTCCAGCGGCGCAACCCACGGCGGCGGAGGACGCAGCTTCTGATGCGCACCGCTCGAAAACAGCAATGCAGCAGGGTTCTGCGCAATACCTTCGGCGTCAGCGGCTTTCGCCCCGGTCAGGAGCAGGCGGCTGACGCCTTGCTTGACGGGCGGGATTTGCTCTGCATCCTGCCCACTGGCGCAGGCAAAAGCCTTTGCTGGCAGCTTCCAGCGCTAATGATGGATGAGTTGACCGTCGTCATTTCGCCGCTGATTGTCCTCATGCACGACCAAGTTCGCCACCTGCGGGAGAGGGGCATCCCCAGCGTCCATCTCGACAGCCTGATGACCCCCGCCGAACGCGCCGACGCGCTGAATCAGCTCACGCGCGGTCAGGCAAAGATTGCTTTTCTTGCGCCGGAGCGGCTGAATCACCCGGAGATTCACGCGCTCTGCCAGCAGCGTCCTCCCGCGATGGTCGTCGTGGACGAAGCGCACTGCGTGGTGCAATGGGGCGACGCGTTCCGCCCGTCGTATCAGCAGATTGGACAGTTCGTCTCGTCACTCCCCCGCCGCCCGGTGCTGTGCGCCATGACTGCAACCGCCGACAAGCAGTTGCAGCGCGGCATTGTGCAGTCGCTGGGGCTGCGGCATCCGAAGCGCATCGTCATGCCCGTAGAACGCCCGAATCTGCATTACAGCGTCCTGCCGACGGTGCACGTCACAGACGCAATTCTCCGCGCACTGCAAAAAATTCCGGGCAAAGCGGTTGTGTTCTGCCGACTGCGCGCGCGGACGGAATCACTGGCAGAGCGGCTGAACCGCGCCGGAATCCCCGCTGCGGCGTATCATGCCGGGCTAAATCGCGAAGAGCGCAGCCGCGTGGTGCAGGCGTACCTGTCCGAGCGCATCCGCGTCGTGACGGCGACATCCGCATTCGGCATGGGCGTGGATATTCCTGACATTCGGCTGATTCTGCACGATCACCTGCCGACGAACATGATTGACTATGTGCAGCAGTCAGGCCGAGCGGGGCGCGACGGAGAAACCGCCTATGCGCTGCTGCTCTTCTCCCCGGCGGATTTTCTCCGCTTTCACACGCGCTGCCAGCAGATTCGTGTGCAGCACAAACACCGCCCATTCACGCAGTACGCCTTGATTCAGCGCGAATGGCGACCGTACCGCCGTGTGCTGCGCTTCTGTCTGCAAGCGCCGTGCCTATCGCAGGGAATCTCCGCCGCATTCGGTCAGAAAAGCGCGCCCTGCGGGAACTGCTCGGCGTGCCGGAGCGGCGCAATCGGCAAGGAAATCCCGAATATCCCGCGGATGACGGTGCAGGAACTGTACTGCTGGATTTTGCAGCTGCATCGGGATGAATTGCATCGGCGAAATCCGCATCAAAAGCAGGCGACAAACGCACAGCTTCGCGAAATTGCGGAGACGATGCAGCTGCCGGACAATCTGCCCGGACGCGAGACGTATTTCCCCTATCTGCGTGCGTTTCATACTATTTCCAGATGAAAATTCGCGGCGCATCTTGGCGCAGGTGAATCTGGAAATAGTATCCGTCTCATCCATAGAAGAACCCCGGTATCATGTGCCTAATCAGGCTGATACCGGGGACTTTTCGTATTATTCCGCGGCTTTCACGGCTTCAAACGCCTGCTGCAAATCCGCAAGAATATCGTCGATATGCTCCGTGCCAATGGACAGGCGAATCGTGTTCTGCGCAATGCCCTGATCCGCCAGCTCTTCGTCCGTCAGCTGAGAATGCGTCGTCGTTGCCGGGTGAATGACAAGGCTCTTCACGTCCGCGACGTTCGCCAGCAGGGAGAAGATTTTCAGGCTGTCGATGAACTTGTGCGCTTCCTTCTGCCCGCCCTTGATGTTGAAGGTGAAGATGGACGCGCCGCCGTTCGGGAAATACTTCTCGTACAGCGCATGGTCAGGGTGTTTCGGCAGCGACGGATGGTTCACATGCTCCACCTGCGGATGATGTGCAAGGCACGCCACGACCTTCTTCGTGTTCTCCGCGTGGCGCTCCAGACGCAAGGACAGCGTCTCCACGCCCTGCAGGAGCAGGAAGGCATTAAAGGGCGAAATCGTCGCGCCCGTGTCGCGCAGGAGAATCGCGCGGATGTAGGTGACGAACGCCGCCGGGCCGACCGCATCCGCAAAGGACACGCCATGGTAGCTCGGATTTGGATCAGCAATCGCCGGATAATGCCCGCTCGTCTTCCAGTCGAACTTGCCGGAATCGACGATAATGCCGCCGAGCGTCGTGCCGTGACCGCCGATGAACTTCGTCGCGGAATGCACAACGATGTCCGCGCCGTGCTCAATCGGGCGAATCAGGTAGGGCGTGCCGAACGTGTTGTCAATCACCAGCGGAAGGCTGTGCCGATGGGCGATTTCCGCAATTGCGTCGATGTCGGGAATATCGCTGTTCGGGTTGCCGAGGGTTTCCAGATAAATCGCGCGGGTGTTGTTCTGAATTGCGTTCTCGACCTCGGCAAGGTTGTGCGCGTCCACGAACGTCGCGGTGATGCCGAAATGCGGCAGGGTATGCTCCAGCAGGTTGTAACTGCCGCCGTAAATCGTCTTTTGCGCGACGATGTGGCCGCCATCCTGCGCCAGCGCCTGAATCGTGTAGTTAATCGCCGCCGCACCGGATGCCAGCGCAAGCGCCGCAACACCGCCTTCCAGCGCCGCAATGCGCTTTTCCAGCACATCCTGCGTGGAGTTGGTCAGTCGGCCGTAGATATTGCCCGCATCTGCCAGACCGAAACGTGCGGCGGCATGGGCGGAGTTCTTAAAGACGTAGGACGTGGTCTGATAAATCGGGACAGCGCGGGAATCGGTCGCGGGATCAGGCTGTTCCTGGCCAACATGCAGCTGAAGGGTTTCAAACTTGTAATTGCTCATCGTGATGTCCTCTTTTCTTTCTATGTCGATTTATGTCGATAAGTTTTGAGAAACTGAGGATTTGACCAAAAAATAACCGGGGCTTGTTCTTCGCAAACTCCCGGACAAATGGTCGATGTCAACGACGATGTGCTTCGGCTGAGCGGTACGCAAAACGAAGCACCCGACCATACTGCTTTGTCCGGGAGCGTCGCATTCGATTGCCGCACAGTTCTCTCTGATAATTCCGGTTCAGCATCCTGCGCCACCTCCTTGCTTCGTGTTTGCTCAAATCCAACAACATCATCATACATGATATTCCCTACCATGTCAATAGGCTTTCTGTATTTTGCGTGTATTTTGGAATACAAGAAAAGCCGAAGCATTTCTGCCTCGGCTGATACGATTAGGGTAACACCGCACAAATGAGGTGGTCGGCTGGCGAATGGATTTTTCGTCAGATGCAAATGCAAATTTCGAAGGTTTACTGGAGGTAAATCGAGGAATTTGCATGCCGCAGATGGCGGAAAAGACATCGCCAGACGCGCCGCCGAATTGTGCGGTGGTGCCTTAGTCCAAATTCTCCGAATGGTGCTTGACGCGCAGACGGGTCAGCGCGCGCGCCAGCTGCGCCTGCGTTTCCAGATACTCGCGGCGGCTCTGCTTTTGCAGCAGGGCTTCGCGCGCCGCGTCCGCCTTCTGCTGATTGCGGATGCGGTCGATGTCCTCCGGCTTTTCCGCCGTCTCCACCAGCACCAGCACATGGTTGTCCTCAATCTTGATCATCCCATGCGACACGGCAGCCAGACGCGGCTTTTCGCCGGGAACGGTGTAGCTGAGTTCGCCGGGGCTGATGGCGGCAATGGCGTTGCTGTGGTGCGCCAGCACACCGCACTTGCCATCGGGCGTCGGCACAACCAGCGATTCGCATTCGCCCTCATAGAAGGCGGACGACGCGGAGAGGATATTGAGCTGAAACGTGTCCATCGCTTACTGCTCCTTCGCGGCTTTGGCTTTGACATCCTCAATCGTGCCGACGTTGAAGAAGGCGGATTCAGGATAATCGTCCATTTCACCGGACAGAATCGCCTTGAAGCTGCGGATGGTGTCCTTCAGCGGGACATACACGCCCTTGATGCCTGTGAACTTCTCCGCAACGTGGAACGGCTGGGACAGGAAGCGCTGCACCTTGCGGGCGCGCGCAACCGTCAGACGATCCTCTTCGCTGAGTTCTTCGATGCCCAAGATGGCAATAATATCCTGCAAATCAGCGTATTTTTGCAGAATCTCCTGCACCGCACGCGCCGTTTCGTAGTGCTCCTGACCGACGATATCCGCCTCCAGAATACGGGAGGTGGATGCCAGCGGGTCAACGGCCGGGTAAATGCCCTGCTCGGAAATCTTACGGCTCAAAACAGTCGTTGCGTCCAGATGGGTGAACGTCTGCGCAGGGGCGGGGTCAGTTAAGTCATCGGCAGGAACGTAAACCGCCTGTACGGACGTGACAGAGCCGTTGCGTGTGGAGGTAATGCGCTCCTGCAGCTGCCCCATTTCGGTCGCCAGCGTCGGCTGATAGCCAACAGCGGACGGCATACGCCCCAGCAGGGTCGAAACCTCCGAACCCGCCTGCACAAAGCGGAAGATGTTGTCGATGAACAGCAGCACGTCCTTATGCTCCACGTCGCGGAAGTACTCCGACATCGTCAGCCCGGACAGCGCCACGCGCATACGCACACCCGGCGCTTCGTTCATTTGCCCAAAGACCAGCGCCGTCTTGGAAATGACGCCGCTTTCCATCATCTCGTTCCACAGGTCGTTGCCCTCGCGGCTGCGTTCGCCAACGCCAGTGAAGATGGAATAGCCGCCATGTTCGGACGCGACATTGGTAATCAGCTCCTGAATCAGAACCGTTTTGCCGACGCCAGCGCCGCCGAACAGGCCGATTTTGCCGCCCTTGGCATACGGCTCCAGCAGGTCAATGACCTTGATGCCGGTTTCCAGAATGCTCACGACCGGGCTTTGCTCGGCAAAGGACGGCGCTTGGCGGTGGATGCTCCATTTTTCGGTGGATGCCGGAAGCGCCGCGCCGCCGTCAATCGGGTCGCCCAGGACGTTGAACATGCGCCCCAAGGTCGCGTCGCCGACGGGAACACTGATGCCGCGTCCAGTCGCCTCCACCGTCATGCCGCGCGAAAGCCCTTCGCTGGGTGCCAGCATGATGCAGCGGACAGTATGTTCATCCATGTGCTGCGCCACTTCCATGGTGCGCACTTCGTCTTCCACTTGGACGCGCAGTGCTTCGCGAATCTTCGGCAGCTGTCCCTCCTGAAACTCACAGTCCACCACAGGGCCGGACACCTGCACGATTTTGCCATAGCTCAGCATGACTGCACCTTCTTTCTTTTCTGTGCCTTTGCGCCGGAAGATACCTCGGTAATCTCCTGCGTAATCGACGCCTGACGCACGCGGTTATACTGCACCGAGAGCGACGCAAGCATCTTGTCGGCATTTTCCCCGGCGGAGGACATAGCGGTCATGCGGGCGTTCTGTTCCGCACAGAAGCTGTCCACCAGCGCGCTGTACACGAAACCCGTGATATAACTGCGGATGACGTTGTCCAGCACCGCCTCAACGCCGGGCGTAAACTCAAAGTGAACACTGCCCGGCGCGGCGACGGACGCGAAATCGCCCCGGTGAAAGGGCAGAAGGCGCGTGCTGGTCGCTTCGGCGCTCAGGCTGTTCTTCATATCGGTATAGACAATGAACAATTTCTGGAACTCGCCATTGTCGTAGCGTTCCAACAGGATATCGCAGATTTCGCGTGCGCGGTGCAGTGTCGGATTTTGCGCGGGATAGAGGAAGGACTTCTCAATCGGGATGCCCGCCTGCGCGAAATGCTGGCGGCCATATTCACCCACGACGAACAGCTCCGTCTCCGGATGCTCATGCAGCATTTCCCGCGCAATTTTCAGCACATTGTGGTTATACGCGCCCGCCATGCCCTTATCCGCCGTGATGACGAGGCAGGCGTACTCCCCTTCCAGCTTCGGCGCACCCGCCGGCGGATAGAAGTAGCGGCTGTCCACGTCCGGGACGGTGCGGAAGATGCGCTTGATTTCGCCTTTGAGCGCGTCGAAGTACGGGCGGGTACGGTTCAGCTCGTTCTTCGCCTTCCGCAGCTTCGTAGAGGAAATCAGGTACATGGCGTTGGTGATTTTCTGCGTATCCTTGATGCTGGCGATTCGGCTTTTGATTTCCTTTGCGCTCGGCATGGATTACTCCTTCCTGAAGCGCTCAGCGTTCGCGGCGAGATATTTCTCCGCGATGCGCAGAATCTCCTGCTTCATATCGTCCGTCAGCACCTTTTCGTCTTCCAGCGAACGGCAGAGGTCGGAATGTTCCTGCTCGAAGTGATCAAGCAGCGCATCGCGGAAGTCCGTCACATCCTTCACTGCCACCTTCGACAGCACATGCCCCATCGCACACACCAGCACAATGACCTGCTGGTGCATACTCAGCGGATGATACTGCTTCTGGCGGAGGATGCGCATCAGACCCTGCCCATAGTGCAGCTGTTCCTTCGTGCTGTCATCCAAATCGCTGGAGAACTGCGTAAATACCTCCATCTCGCGGTACTGCGCCAAGTCCAGGCGCAGGCTGCCGGTCGCTTTCTTCGTCGCCTTCGTCTGCGCCGCGCCGCCGACACGGGACACGGACAGACCGACATTGACTGCCGGGCGCTGACCCGCAAAGAACAGGTCGCTTTCGAGGAAAATCTGACCGTCAGTGATGGAAATGATGTTCGTCGGGATATACGCGGACACGTCGCCCGCCTGCGTCTCGACAATCGGGAGCGCGGTCATGCTGCCGCCGCCGAGCTTGTCGCTCAGGTGCGCCGAGCGCTCCAGCAGACGGGAATGCAGGTAGAACACGTCGCCCGGATACGCCTCACGGCCCGGCGCGCGCTCCAGCAGCAGACTCATGGCACGGTAGGCAATGGCGTGCTTGGAGAGGTCGTCATAGACAATCAGCACGTCGCGACCCTTGTGCATGTAATATTCCGCCATCGCGCAGCCCGCGTAAGGCGCAATGTACTGCATGGTGTCCGCTTCGCCCGCCGTTGCGCTGACGACGACGCAGTAGTCCATTGCGTCGCGCTTGCGCAGATTCTCCACCAGCTGGGCAACGCTCGACGCCTTCTGACCGATGGCAACGTACACGCAGATAACGTTCTTGCCCTTCTGATTCAGCATGGCGTCCAGCGCAATCGCCGTTTTGCCCGTCTGACGGTCGCCGATAATCAGTTCGCGCTGACCGCGGCCAATCGGGAACATAGCGTCGATGGACAGCAGCCCTGTTTCCATCGGCGTATCAACACTTTGACGGTCGATGATGCCAGGCGCTGGTTCTTCCACCGGGCGATAGCCGTCCGCCGGAATCGCGTCTCCCCCGTCAATCGGGCGTCCGAGCGCATCCACGACACGCCCCAAGAACGCGTCGCCCACGGGAACACCCGCGGTCTTGCCCGTGCGCGCAACCTTGCTGCCCGCGGAAATATCATCGGCATTGTCAAACAGGATGCAGCCCGTCTCGTTGCGGCGCAGATCCTGCACCATGCCTTTGATACCGTTGTCAAACATGAGGATTTCGCCATACGCGGCATGTTCCAGCCCTTCGACAACCGCAATGCCGTCGCCGATGGACTTGACCGTCCCGACTTCGCTGCTCTTGGCAAGCAGACGGAACTCGTCGATGCTGCTGCGCAGAAGCGGGATGATGTCCTTGCGCGTGTTCTTCGCCACAAGCTGCTCCACCTGCTGGCGGAACTGCTCCATGCGGCCCTTCGCGCTCCAGTCGTAGACCTCGCTCCCCACATGCAGCTGGAAGCCGCTCTTCAGCGACGAATCCTGCTGGATGGTCAGCGCAACATCTTCGCCATACTTTTTCTGGAGAAAGGCGCGGATGCCCTGCTCCTGATGCTCATCCGGCGGCGTGACGCAAAGCAGCGTGGCCGTCAGACGGCTCTGCTTCGTATCAGTCATGGTCATTCTCCTCCTGCGCAGCCTTCAGGAAGCTGTCATAGAGTGCCTTGTCGAACGCGGGGTCGTTTTCTTTGTCCATCAGCTTGCCCGTAGCGGACACAACCATCTGGGCAATGTCTTTCTTCGCGCCTTCGAGCATGGCATTGCGCTCCTGCTCGGCGGCACCGCGGGCATTCTTGAGCAGCTTGTCCGCGTCTGCCTGTGCGCGCTGCATCCGCTCCTGACGCTGACGGTCAGCTTCCTGCGCGGCAGCGGCGTTCTTCTGGCGGATTTCTTCATCCGCACCCGCCAGCTTCGCGTTATACTCCGCCAGCGTCGCTTCCGCCTGCGATTTCGCTTCCTGCGCTTGCTTCTCCAAATCAGCAAAGTGATCCTCGCGCTTCTTCATGAAGGCGACAACCGGCTTATACAGCAGCATGTACAGCCCGAACGCCAGAATCACGAAATTGAACATGTGCAGCAGAATCTGCTGGAAATTGATATTCAGCGGCATATCTTCACCTGACTGAACAGACGTTTATAGCCGTCTGTTCCCTTTCCTGCTCAAAGAAATTACAGAACGAAAACGACCAGAATCGCAACAATCAGAGCGTAAATGATAGCCGTTTCGATGAAGACCAGACCGATCATCAGGCTGCCGCGGATGCTGTCGGTCGCTTCGGGCTGACGGGAAATTGCCTCCGTCGCCTTGCCGATGGAAATGCCCATTGCAATCGCGCCTGCGCCCGCCGCCGCCGCAATCGCAATCGCGGCCGCAATCGCCTTCGCGGGAATCGCACTGTCAGTCGCTGCCGCAGCCGCTTCTTCAGCCAGCGCGGGGGCAAACACGGAGAGCATCAGCACAGCCATCAGAGCCAGAACGAGAACGCTTGCAAACTTCTTCATAATCAAAATCCTCCTCAAATCAATTCACCGCCGGAACAGCACCGGCGGGCTTCTTTTCCTTCTTCGCCTTTTTCTTCGGCGGTTCGCTGACCTCGCCGTAGTAGTTGGCGGTCAGCATAGTGAGAACGTAGGTCTGGATGAGCGCGTGCAGAATCGTGAACAGAACGCCCACAAGCACCGGCAGCACGAAGCTCAGAGAAATCGTGTAGTACACCAGTTCCGACACCAGCAGACCGCTCAGCAGCGCGCCGAAAAGTCGGAAGCTCATGGAGATGGGCAGGGAAAATTCTTTCAGCGTGAGCAGGATGCCGCGTCCGCCATTGCTGGCAATGCCACCGGACATGATGACGCCGTAGGACATCAGACCCATCGCAATCGCCGCGTTGATGTCAGACAGCGGCGCAGGCAGGGACATTGACATTCCCTCCGTCGTCACGCCCTGAATGCCCAGCAGTTCAAAGAGCGTACCAACCGCGATGTACATTCCCGCGCTGAATATGTACACGCCAAGGAACCCGTTGCGGTGCGGGCTGTACGACTTCGCCATATCCCGGAAGAACGAAACCAGCGCTTCCAGTGCGCTTTGCAGCTTGCCGGGAACGAGCTTGAAGTGCGGAATTGCGAAAATTCGCAGCAGCACCGCCACAACCAGCAGCAGTCCCGTAACCACCCAGTCGGAAATGACCGATGGATTCACCCTCATGCCCAGAAAAGCCATCTGGTTGTCTTCATGCAGCACGGCATCCTTCATGACTGCCTGAATGGACTCGGTTTTTTCTCCGCCGGGGTCAGTCAGAAAGATGGCTGCAAGCAAGGCCGCCAGCAGTACGATCATCACAAGGATGAGCCGTACACGGCTGTTTTTCTTCTCTTGCTTCATATTATACCTCGCTTCCGTGAGTTACTTTTGGGGAAACCATGCACATTATAGCACCGAGATTCGGAATTTGCAATACGGAAAAACGATTTCTTAGCGCAACCAGATTGGACAAATTCAACTGCGTCTGCGCGCAGAAAAATCCGCCGCGGCAAGACTGTTTGCGGCGGCGGACTTCCTATTTTAGATTACCGTTTGTGAGTTGCGTTCTCCTTCAATTCCCGATGCTCTTCTTTCAGTTCCTGCTTGAGCGTTCGGTCGATTTCCGCCGTTTCCTTGCGGATAGCGCTGATGTCCTTCTCGATAAGCGGATTCTGCTCCATATCCTCGCGGATGAACATCAGCGCGAAGGCTGCCAGCAGCAGCAGGCACGAAATCCAGATGGCATGTGCGCCGATGCGCCCTGCACTGACGCTGCCAATGCCCGCGCCCAGCGCAAAGAGCAGGATGATGCCGAAGTAACGCAGCATCCGATCTTTCGCGTGCGGTTCGTGCGTTTTGCTCCAAATGCAGAACGCCTCGACACCGCTGCGCAGGTCGCCAATGCACATCGTGCTGGCAAACGCATAGCCGTCCACCTTGCGGAACGCCTGCACCTGCATCGCGCAGGAGAACGACACGATGGCGTTCGCCAGCAGATTGCAGCTTTCGGGCAGGAAGCCGACAATCAGCAGCAGGAGCATTTCTCCCAGCACGACCAGCTGCCGCCAGTGCAGGCGCTGCATGGAGCGGAAGCGCTCGCGCATTCTCTCCGCCACCAGTACACCGAAGGCAAACGCGCACAGCGGGATGAAGTAGTGCAGTACCATCCCCCACTGTCCGTCCATAATATGTGCGCTGAGCAGAACGATGTTGCCCGTCTGCGCGTTGGCGAACACTTTGCCGCGAAACAAGTAGGTATACGCATCCTGCAAGCCGCCGGACAAGGACAAAAAGACGGCTGTCAGGAAAGACTCCGACATTTGACCGTAATGCGTTGTTTTCATACTGATTTCCTCTTTTCGGATGAAGGTGTGGCGCTTCATCACGCCTATTATAGCACCACTGTCAAGTGGCGGAACAAAAAAGCTGCCGCAAAAGTACGGCAGTTTGATGTTATTTGTTGCCTGATGTGACGAACGTAATCGCCTGCAGATACCCCTGCATGACCGCCTCAAACTCGAATTGCGGGATATACTGGCGGCAGTTCTGCGAATAGCGCCGCTGAATTTCCTCGCTGCTCAGAATACTGTCGATGGCTTCCGTCAGCGCGTCGGCATCCTCCGGGTCAACAATCAGCCCGTTTTCGCCCGGATGCACGGTGTCATACGCGCCGTCGGCATACTTCGACGCGACAATCGGCGTACCGGAGCAGAGCGCTTCCAGCAGCACCAGTCCGAAGCAGTCCTCACGGGTCGGCAGAACAAACACGCTCGCCCGGCGATAGGCATCCGCCAGCGGCTCGCCAGACTGGAATCCCAGCCAGCGAATGTGCTGCGCAATGTGCGTTTCTTCCGCCATCGCCATCAATTTCGCCTTCTCCTCCGCCTCGCCGTCGCCGACAATCAGCAATTCAAACGGCTGATGCACTTTCGGCAGCGCGCGCAGGAGCAAATCCAGCCCTTTCAGGGGGATAATTCTGCCCACAAACAGCAGCGTATGCTGATTTTCGCGCTTTTCGGCATAGCGGAAGCGGGAAATATCCACCGTCAGCAGGCTGAGGAAGATTTTCCGCTCCGGCACGCCCCAGTGCAGCAGCTTTTCCTTCGCTTTGGTGCTGCTGGCAATGCACGCGTCGGCGTGGCGGATGATGATATGCCGCATGAGCTTCTGCACGCGCCCGATGTTCCGCTCCGAACGCAGCGTGCCGTCCGTGAGGTGGATGAACTTCCTGCCGTGGCGCTTGCACCAGAGCAATGCTTTCAGCGCGGACGGGTTGTACTCCCACGCAATCACCACATCCGGGTTGATGCGCGTGATTTCCCGCGTCAGGTGCTGCGGAATATGCAGGTAGTGCACATCCCCTTCGCCCTTGTGCTTGATGATTTTGGATTTCAGAATCGTCGATTGCAGGAGTTTGCGCTCGTCAATCACCCACTGCCGGTTGTCCTCATTGCGATTCGTGTAAATGACGAAAAACTCGTGCGTCTGCTGATGCGTCTGCATATAGTAGAACAAATCCACCCGATACGGCGCAGGGATATTCGTAATCAGAAGCACTTTACTCATCCGGCATCCTCCACCTCCAGTAGTTTTGGCATTGCTTCCGTTTCGAGAGACAGCATATACCAATTTATGCGTCCTGTCAATCACAAAGTGAACTTTTTCTTGTCATGGACGCTGATATCCTTGCCCAGCTGCACCTCTATCATCTTCAGCTCCGTGTCTGCAATGACCGTGTGGCGCTGACCCGCTGTCATCGTTATGACATCTCCCGTCTTGACCGGACGTTCTACCCCCTCGACAATCGTTCTACCCGCGCCGGAAATCACCACCCACACCTCGTCGCGGTACTGATGACTGTGGTAATTCATGTTGTGACCGGGGTTCAGCGTCACCTTGATAGTCAGCGAGTTCATCTCCACATCCACTACGCGGAAGCTGCCCCACGACTTCTCCGCGAACATAATCTGCTGCTCGTACTTGTCCACGAATGGCTTGATATAGGAGCTCTGCTCCTTATCGGATACCAGAATTCCCTCCGCTGATGCGCTAATCACCACATCATGCAGTCCCATCGCCAGCACCGGCACATCCAGCTCGTTGATGATATGCACACCACTGCATTTGTCGTTTAGTTCACCCTTGCCGATGATTGTTTCTTCCATGGCTTCGGTCAGGGTGTTCCATGTGCCGAGATCTTTCCACATGCCCGCAAAACGCACAACCTGAATCTGTTTTTCATGCTCTGCAACGGCATAGTCAAAAGAAATCTTTTTGATTGCAGCGTACTTGCTGAACAAATCCTGATAGTCGATAAAGTCTATCAGCTCGTGCGCCTTGTTTATCATGTAGGACAGTTTGTAAGCGAACACGCCGCCGTTCCACAGTGCGCCGCGGGCAATATACTCCGCCGCCACATCCGCCGTCGGCTTTTCCTTGAAGGTATCCACCGACGATATATGTTCGCCGTTCTGTGGAATAATGTAGCCGTACTTTTCGCTGGGATACGTCGGCTCAATGCCCATGAGAATGAGGTTCGCCTCGCCCTTGTCCGCCTGCGCCGATAATTCCTTGAGCGCCTCGAAGTAAGCGTCCTCCACATACGGGTCAACCGGGCAAACGACGACCGATTCCGACGGGTCAATATGCAGCACATCCACCAGATACGCCGTTGCCAGCGCAATGGCAGGAAACGTGTCGCGGCGGCATGGCTCGATGCTCACACCGACATGCTCACCAAGCTGGTTATGGATAGCAGACACCTGCGTCTTGCTGGTCGCAATGGTCACGGTTGCGTCAGTATCCACCTGCTTAATCTGGCGATAGACGCGCTGCAGCATCGACTCATAAGCGCCATCTTCCTTCTTGAAAATCTTGATAAACTGCTTTGAGCGAATATCGTTGGACAGCGGCCACAAGCGCTTGCCGGAGCCGCCGGAAAGCAGGATAATGTTCATCGTTTGTTTCTCCTCCAAAACAGAATGAGGGCTGCACTTTTTTGCCATGCAGCCCCCGTTGCTTCCTTCGCGGATTAAGGTGACGCCGAGTTGTGCGGTGTTGCCTTAACGTTCAGCGCGCATGGGGTTGTTCAGAAAGTCCTCATACGCAAGGCGGATGCCGTCCTCCAGCTCTGTCCGATACGTCCAGCCGAGGTTCGTCGCCTTGGAAACATCCAGCAGCTTGCGCGGCGTACCGTTGGGCTTGGTGGGATCCCACTTGATTTCACCCTTGTAACCCACAACCTTCGCCACCAGTTCGGTCAGTTCCTTGATGGTCAGTTCCTTGCCCGTGCCGGCGTTCACCGTCTCGCTGCCGGAGTAGTTGTTCATCAGGAACACGCAAAGGTTTGCCAAATCGTCCACATACAGGAACTCGCGGAGCGGGCTGCCGTCACCCCAGCAAGTCACGCTTTCCGTGCCGTTGATTTTCGCTTCGTGGAAGCGGCGAATCAGTGCCGGAAGAACGTGGCTGTGCGTCGGATGATAGTTGTCGTTCGGGCCATAGAGGTTCGTCGGCATGACGGAGATATAATCCGTGCCATACTGCCGATTAAGGAACTCGCAGTACTTCAGACCGCTGATTTTCGCCAGCGCATACGCCTCGTTCGTCTTTTCCAGTTCGGAGGTCAGCAGGCAGCTTTCCTTCATCGGCTGGGGCGCCATCCGCGGATAGATGCAGGATGAGCCGAGAAACTCCAGTTTCTTGCAGCCATTCTGCCACGCCGCATGGATGACATTCATTTCCAGCACCATGTTATCATACATGAAATCCGCCAGCGCGTTCTGGTTCGCAACGATGCCGCCCACCTTTGCCGCGGCAAGAAATACATACGCCGGCTTTTCCTGCGCGAAGAACGCCTCGACCGCCTCCTGCCGGGTCAAATCCAGTTCCTTGTGGGTGCGGGTGATAATATTGGTATAGCCCTGACGTTCCAATTCTCGTACGATGGCGGAACCCACCATGCCGCGATGACCTGCGACGTAAATCTTTGCATCCTTTTTCATCATGGCTGTCCCTCTTTCTGCTCTTCAAGCCCAAATTACAGCGCCGTCCGCATCGCCTTTTCGCGCTTCGCCAACATGCGGTCGTGCTTCGCCATGATCTCCACCAGCTGCTCGTAACTGGTCTTTTGCGGATTCCAGCCCAGCATTGTCTTGGCCTTCGTCGGATCGCCCCAGAGGTTGTCTACGTCCGTTGGGCGGAACCACTGCGGATTCACGCACACCAGCATCTTGCCGGTCGCCGCGTCATAGCCCTTTTCGTCGATGCCCTTGCCTTCCCAGCGGATGCTGATGCCATTCGCCGCGAACGCCTTCTCGGTGAAATCGCGGACGGTATGCTGCACACCCGTCGCAATGACGAAATCATCCGGCTTCTCCTGCTGCATAATCAGCCACATGCACTCCACATAGTCTTTCGCATAGCCCCAGTCACGCAGAGAGTCCATATTGCCTAGCTCCAGATGATCCTGCATTCCCTCGGCAATGCGGCCCGCCGCCAAGGTAATCTTGCGCGTCACGAAATTCTCACCGCGGCGCTCGGATTCGTGATTGAACAGAATACCGTTGACCGCGAACATGCCATACGCGTCGCGGTATTCCTTCACCATCCAGAAGCCGTACTGCTTCGCCACCGCGTAGGGGCTGTACGGATGGAACGGCGTAGTTTCGCGCTGCGGAACCTCCTCCACCTTGCCGTACAGTTCGGAGGTAGAAGCCTGATACACCTTGCAGCTTTTTGTCAGCCCGCACACGCGAACCGCTTCCAGCACGCGCAGAACACCCAAGGCATCCACGTCGCCCGAATACTCCGGCGCGTCGAAGGATACTTGCACATGACTCTGCGCCGCCAGATTGTAGATTTCGTCGGGCTTGATTTCGCCCACCAGCCGAATCAGGCCGGAAGAATCCGACAAGTCGCCGTCATGCAGGTGAATTGCCTTCTTCTCAATCAGGTGGTCAATGCGCGCCGTGTTGGAAATGGACGCACGGCGGACAATACCATGCACCTCATAGTCTTTTTCGAGCAGGAACTCCGCCAAATAGGAACCATCCTGACCGGTGATGCCGGTAATCAGCGCCTTCTTCGCCATCGTCTTGAAATTTCCTCTTTTCATCAGCTATTCTTGAAAATAGATACACTGCTATTATAAAGAAGCGGCTTTCAAAAAGTAAGGGGGTATAGAAACTATTGCCAGTATAATCTTGGGTTTCATATCATTTGCAATGCTGCCGAATGACACCCTTTTTCAGCAGGATGTTTGCGTACTGCGCGCTTTCGCCTGTCGCAACAATGCAGTACGCTTTTTTCGCGCGCTCGTAGTAGGCAAAGCGGTCGATTGTCTGGATTTTCGCGTCCGGCTCATAAGCCGTCAGCGTCGCGCGGTATTCGTCCCAAATCACCGGGACTGTCGGGTCGCCCGGCACAACCGACATCAGCACAAAGTTGCTTTCATCATATTGATCCAGCGGGAACAGCGGCAGAATCGCGCGCAGCAGTTCCGCCGCGCC
>ERZ1027036.237-NODE-237-length-34862-cov-15.091217_pt1 | contig 34862 bp, 27 predicted proteins | sample MGYA00519441_ERZ1027036 | MGnify/ENA primary metagenome ERZ1027036 (study PRJEB26926, sample SAMN06164792) | human gut metagenome | biome: ENVO:00009003; feature: ENVO:2100002; material: ENVO:00002003 | host: Homo sapiens | place: USA | collected 2012 ... | reverse complement strand
CATCGAATTGCATGCAAGCATGCATCGATGATACCTTTTGACCCTTTAATCATATATATTAAAATGAACGTAACTAATAAAAGAGGAGCCACTATGCCACATTCCACAAGACCAAATTCGGAAAAATACGAGAAGATACTTGAAGCGCTAAGAACCCTTTTAGAAACAAAAAAAATATCCCAGATATCTGTCAGCGAAATCGCCCAGACAGCCGGGATAGGCAAGGGTAGCATATATTATTATTTTTCATCAAAGGAGGCTATCTTTGATGCACTTATGGCAAAAAGCTACGAGGAGCCTCTTGCCACCGCAAAGGAGCTTGCAAAGCGCACCGATATATCTCCGTTTGTGCGCATGGCGATGATATTTCAGGCATGTCGCAACTCCTCTGCAGCCTTTTTAAAAATCCAGTCCGATGCCGGAAACGGTGTACAGGAGAATGCATTTTTGCACAACAAATACATCAATTACCTGATTACTGAGCTAAAGCCGGTGACCGGTGAAATCATAAGGCAGGGAGCAGCTGATGGACTTATCGTGTGCCAACAGCCTGATGCGCTTGCAGAGATTGTGCTTCTCGTGCTCGTCGTAAAGCTAGACAATACACTGATTCCGTCCACAAAAGAAGAGACCGAACAGACTATCTCTGAGCTCATCTCACTGCTTGAGAAGGGCACTGACAATCCTGAAGGGTCTCTAAATTTCCTGCGTGTCTAAGGACACTATTTATGCTTTTTTCTAAAAAAATATTGGACTATTGCTGCCGGAATGATTCCTCCCGCTAAAATCATTCCTTTTGAAAGCGCCGGTGTTTTACGTACAACGTGAGGTGACCTTTCCTTACTGTATCCTACATATATAGGCTTTTCTTCTTTGTCTTTGTAGTCTGCCTTTATATATCCGATAGCGTTATCCCTATCCGGTACATATACCCTGATTATATTATCACGCATATCACCATTAAAAGCTTTATATGCTGCCACTATCTCATAATCTGAGTGATGCGGCAGATACTCAAAAAAATACTGTCTATTATCAACACACCATAACAAAAGCCATATTACAAATACCATAATAAGTGCTCTCATGTCTTCTTTTTCATTTGAATTTTCCATATCCAAACATGCCTCGATTTTAATTGTATATATACGTGTTACACTAACTCCGGCACTCTGTAGCCTGCCTCACTCATTGATTTTTCAAACTCATCCACTGACATTCCAAGCTTCTCAGCTCCCCTGTTCACCGAATAGTCCCCATCCTGAACCGATAAGAATATTTCTGTACGACGTCCGGTCTGAATGCCAGTCTCAATTCCAGTCTCAATGCCAGTCTTAATTCCAGCCTTAATTCCAGCCTTCATACCTTCTCTTCTTTGTTCCTCACCATACTCTTTTGCATATTCCATTGCGTACTTTCTTACAGCTTCACTCATAGCACCACGTCCTTCCTTTTCTTTGTAATAAGCCACCGCTTTTGACAATGTCTCACTTTTTATCTGCTCCGGCCTGCACTGATGAAAATCTCTCATCATCCGACCTATATCATCATTACCTTCATACCTTCCATTTACATAGATAATATGCGAACCATCTCCAAAGGCTTCACCCGTTTCATCAACACGCCTTTGAATGTGATAAAATGGCAGTCCTTTTCTGAACTTATCGTGATCATAAATAAAAATCACGTATGAATCCTTAATCTCCTTAAACTCCTGTCCTTCCTCCAGCATCCTCGCATCCATCATACTGCTGTGATATCTGGCTCTTTTGACATGCGATCCCTCAGCATTAATCTGCACCTCGATATCAATATGTCTGCCATCGACATCTATTGCATGCACATCCAAGGTAATACATCTCCCACCAATCACTGGATTTTTTAATTCATCCTGCCCCCGGACGTCTATAACCTTAATATCACGCTCCATTATTACGCGAAGCAGTAACTCCGTTGTCTCGATATTCTGCCCGAATACAAGACTCATCAGATTGTCATCAAACAGCGTCATTTTGTCAATCAATCCGTTGATGATTACATCGTTCTGGCCATAATTACTGCCAAAAACCTCTTTTGTCTCTCCCGACATTATTCTCCTCCTGTTTAGTTGTGTAAGCAGGAAGAATAGAATATCGCATGATACAAAATTTCTTGTCAATATAAAGCATCAGCAACCCCAGTCAGCTTCATTCACATAATGTTTCTCAATCGACATATCCATTTTCCCTGCTATTGATAGGTAACTTAAAGCATTGAAAATTTCCATGTCTTTGTCGAAAAATACTAAGTGGTTCTACCCTCTTCAAAGTGATACGCACCGATGAAAATGTGTACTGTGGTGTCGCTCAACAGAAATATAATGCTTTGGCTTGATTGTAGCATTAAAACCGCAAAAGGGCAATAAAAATATCAGGCAAATTCCTATTATCCTATTATAAAAGAGAGACAGCCGGACACATCTCTTACATATGTCTGACTGTTTTTATCGCTTACTATTCAGTTTTATTATAGCTGTCCGCTAAATTCTCCTGTAGTGGTACGCAAAGTATATATTACCGGCGATTGCGGTGAGCGTCCACGAAATGACATATATGAGATATAATGACTGCAGTGTCTTAAAATACGCAAACACTGTGAGCAGCCATATAATCCTGAATACGACAGAGCCCATGACAACTATGATGGTTGGCATGACACTTTTTCCGATGCCCCTGGCGGCGGCTGTGGCATTGTCCATGAATGCTGATACACAGTAGACGAATGCCATCACCCCAATTCTGATCTGTCCATAGTGTATCACGGCATCATCGCTTGTGAAGAGCAAAAGGAACGGTCTTTGGAATATAAACAATGCCACTCCAAGCACCAGTCCCATCAGAAACGAGTATGCCAGGGTGATGAAAAATGTCCTAAGCACCCTTTCCTTTTTCCTCGCGCCCAGATTCTGCGCTATGAAGCTGGTACATGCGGTGTAAAATGCTGCCATCATGTCATAGATGAGCGAATCCGCATTGGTGGCGGCTGAATTGCCCTCCACGACCACATGGCTGAAGGAATTGATGGATGTCTGGATACATATATTGGCTATGGCAAAGAGCGAGTACTGTATCGCGGCCGGCACTCCGATACGAAGCACTGCTGCAGCTGCATCCCTGTCAATCGCTATATCCTTCATGCGCAGGCCGTAGCTGCCATATGTCTTCAGGAGAAACCTGATGATGAGAGTCGCTGAGATGTACTGTGCTATGATGCTTGCGATGGCTACTCCTATCACTCCCAGTCTGCATACTATTACAAAGAACAGGTTGAGCACTATATTGATAATTCCTGAGATACTCAGGTATATGAGAGGCCTCTTTGTATCTCCAACTGCGCTCAGCACACCGTTGCCGAAATTATAAAGCGCAAGCGCCGGCGAACCGCACAGATATATCATCAGATATGCTGTAGCACCGTCTATAAGCTCAGGCTTTGTATTCATCACTTCAAGTAGCGGCTTTGAAAAAGCCAGGCCTGTCACTAACAGTAAAAGCCCCGCTATAAAGCACAGGATGACCGATGTGTGGACGGTCTTATGCACCCTCTGATAGTCCTCTGCTCCCATGTGCAGTGCCGTGACAGCATTGACACCGCCTCCCATGCCAAGCAGTATGCCTGTTGTGAGTGTGATGATGATTGTCGTGGAACCGACCGAGCCGAGTGCTCTTGCACCTGCAAATTTTCCCACCACTGCCACATCCGTCATATTAAAAAATACCTGAAGCAGGTTTGAGAACATGAGCGGTATGGAGTAAATCAGTATCTTCCTTGCGAGTGGTCCGTTCACCATATCCAGTTCTTTGGTCTGTGTTGCTCTTGACTTCATTTTTTCCTCTTGTAAATCTTAAATTATATTCCTATGACAATATATTTTCTCACAAAATAGTTACAAATACTTTCTTGTCATACTCCGGCAATTCACATATTAATTTATTATAGAAACATTTTCTACTTTTTTCAAGACCTGTAAACATCAAAAAAACAGAAAAAAACCGGTGCTAAAACGCACCGGCTTTTATACCTTAAACCTTACATATTTACACTGCTGCACACAGCCTGATATCATGATGTCAGCCCCACGTCCAGACAGCGTCTGTATATCATAATTTAGAAATCTGTGAGGTTTGCAGCTCTCTTCTCAAGGAATGCTCCCATTCCCTCTTTCTTGTCGTTTGTATCATTTACAACACCAAAGAGGTTTGCTTCCATCTCAACAGCGTTCTTGATATCCATATCATATCCGTTGTTGATAGCAGCCTTTGCAACTGCGATTGCGTAGCTTCCCTTAGAGATGATCTTTGCAGCCATAGCCTTAGCTGTTGGCATAAGCTCCTCTTTTGCTACTACTTTATTAACGAGACCGATGCGGTATGCTTCTGCAGCGTCTACATTGTCGCATGTGAAGATCATTTCCTTAGCACGTCCCATTCCTACTAAACGAGCAAGTCTCTGTGTACCGCCAAAGCCAGGGATGATTCCAAGTCCTGTCTCAGGCTGTCCGAAAATTGCGTTCTCAGAAGCGATTCTGATATCACATGCCATAGAAATCTCGCATCCTCCACCGAGTGCGAATCCATTGACAGCTGCGATTGTTACCTGACGCATATTCATGAGCTTGAAGAATGGCTCTGAAGCCTTGATTCCGAATGCTCTTGCCTGTGGTGCTGTGAAATTAACCATCTCTGAGATGTCTGCTCCTGCTACGAATGACTTGAACTCGTTGCCCTTCTTGTCAGGACCACCTGTAAGGATAAGCACCTTAACATCGTCTCTTGCCTCTATCTCTGTTAATGCTACATTTAACTCATCAAGAGTCTCACTGTTTAATGCATTAAGAGCAGCCGGTCTTGAAATTGCAAGTACTGCAATCTGATCTGCTACGTCAAGTGTTAAATTTTTGAACTCGCTCATTGTATAAATCCTCCTTAAAAAACCTATGTATAGCCGACATTTCTGTCGTAATTTATAAAAAAATAGTAACACTTTGACAAATTTTTGTCAATGTCTGAATGACCTTTTTCAATTTTCTTTTATTATTTCTTTTATTGTCCATACAAATGTTATCTCAAAAAGTATGCACTGTAAGGTGGCAGCTCAAGGCCACCGTTTAATGTAACCTGCTCACCTGTAATCAGGTCTGTGGCATCACCCTTTCCCATATCAAAGCCCGCGAAAAACGGCTGGTCTGCGGCATTGATGCACACGAATACCTTTTCGCCATCACATTCACGACCGAAAACGCACTGGCCGTTTGTGAGCACAACCGAATAGAAATTACCGTAGCAGAGTGCCTTTGACTGCTTCTTTGCCTCTGCGAGCTTTGAAATCCATTCAGTCAGCTCATTGTACTGTGGCGCTTCAAAGCATGCCCTCAGAGCCGGGTCACCGTCTTCTTTTTTTGCCTTCTCTCCCCACTCACTGCCATAGTACACACAAGGGATGCCCGGCATACCAAATGCAATTGCATAGATTAGTGGCAGATGCTTTTCATTGGTCAGTATGCTTGCCACTCTTGTCACATCATGATTGTCCACAAATGACAGGAGGTGCTTACCCTTGTAGAGAGTCCACTGCTCCGGTCCGAACTGTCTGAGAAGCGAATGATTTATCTCAAACATATTCATGGAATTAAAGCTCGAGTACAGACCCTTATAGCACTCATAGTTCGTTACCGAGTGAAGCATCGCATCATTCATAATCTGGTTGTAGTCACCATGCAGTGTCTCTCCCACCAGGAAGAAATCCGGCTTTAGTGAGTCGCAGAACTCCCTTAGTCTTCTGATGAAATCATGGTCGAGGCAGTATGCCACATCAAGTCTCAGCCCGTCTATATCAAACTCGTCTACCCAGCCCTTTATCGCTGAAAAGATATGCTGGATTACATCCTCATTTCTCAGATTAAGCTTGACCAGATCATAGTTTCCTTCCCAGCCCTCGTACCACAATCCATCATTATAGTTTGAATTGCCATCGAACGCTATACGACCAAACCAGTTCACATATGGTGAGCTTTCTCTGTTTTTAAGCACATCCTGAAACGCCCAAAAACCTCTTCCCACATGATTGAACACACCATCCATCACTACCTTTATGCCGTCCTTGTGCAGATTGTCACAAACCTGTGCGAAGTCCTCGTTTGTGCCAAGCCTTGTGTCTATTTTTGTATAATCCCTTGTATTATATCCGTGTGTATCAGATTCAAACACCGGTGAAAAATAGATTGCATCTGCCCCAAGCTTTTTGATATGAGGTATCCAGTCATTCACTTTCAAAATTCTGTGCTCCAAAACACCATCATTCTCAAATGGCGCCCCACAGAAGCCTAACGGATAAATCTGATAAAATACGCTTTCATATGCCCACATTATTTTGTCCTCCTTGATAGTTGTGTAGTGGTTTTGTACCTGTTATCTATTATACACAATTATGTACTTATATGCTACATTTTTTTGTTACTTTTTACCTACATTAAGCATTTTGTTACCTTGTATAATTAAATTTCTAATAGAAATTCCTGTAGACAACACATGCAATAACCACATGGATAAAGAAAATAAGCGGCATCCCCTTTACAAAATACCAATGCTTTGTCTTGTGCCTGAAGGCATACATCCCCGCCCAGGTACCGGCGCTTCCGCCCAGCAGGCTGAGCCCAAATAATGTCTTCTCCGGGATGCGCCATGCGTGTGCCTTGGCCTTACACTTGTCAATTCCCATCGCAGCAAAGCCTGCTATATTCATAAGAAGCAGATAAATCAGAAAAATTTTCATATAAATAATGCTCCATTCTATTACTCCGCATATAAATTTATAAATATATAAACATATCTGCATATATTAATAAGTCCACAAAAAACAATAGCCCAGCCTTTAAAGGCCGGGCCATAAATTAATTATTAATTCTTAGCTTTTTTAGAACCCTTAGCTGGTGCAGCCGCCTGCTTTTTGATGGCGCTCTTGCCCAGATAAAGCTTCATCACATACCACAGCTCTGTAGCGATGCAGATTGAAGAATATGTTCCGCAAAGCACACCTACCATGAGTGGTAATGAGAACTCTCTGATTGATGTATGACCAAAGATAAATAGTAACAATACCATAACAAATGTAGTAAGCGAAGTATTGATGCTTCGTGAAAGTGTCTGTGTAAGGGACTCGTTTGCTATATCAGCAAGCTCATCTGCTGAGTACTTCTTGATACCGTGAAGGTTCTCACGGATACGGTCAAAGATAACGATTGTATCGTTGACTGAGTAACCTACGATTGTAAGTATACATGCGATAAACGTACTGCCGACTGAGATTCTGATAAGTGCATATGCTGTGACTACAACAAGCACATCATGTACCAGCGCAAGGATAGCACTTGAAGCAAATCTGATGTCCTTGAATCTGAACCAGATATATAACAGCATGAAAATACATGAAATAATAACTGCCTTTACAGCGTTTGTTCTCATCTCACCACTGATTGTTGAGCTGATACTCTGAGTCTCTATAGTTGATGCATCAACATTGAAATCCTTCTCAAGAAGAGCTGCGAGATCCTGTCTCTCATCGAGTGAAAGTGTACGTGTCTTTAATGTGACATCATGGCTGCCCTGGACTGTAGTAACCTGCACTGCACTATTGCCAAGGAGCTTTGATACTGAAGGCACGATGTCCTTCTCAACCTCTGCGGCTGTATAATCCTTGCCAAAGTCTGCAGTGGTTGATGTACCACCTACAAACTCAAGACTGTAGTTTAATGCATTGCCGCTTGTAGCACCGAAATAAATCATGCCGCCAATACCTGCAAGTATAACTACACCTGAGATAACAAAGTATTTAACTCTGTTCTGTACAAATCTGATAACCTTTCTCTTCTTTGCCTTGCCGTAGAACTTCTCAGCTCTGACACCGACACCGTAAAATGCTCTTGTAAGGTATTTTGCAATAAAAAGAGCTGTAAACAGTGACAGAATAATTGAAATCATAAGTGTGTATGCAAAGCCCTTTACTGTACCTGAACCGAGCACCATAAGCACAAGTGCTGCGATAAATGTAGTAACCTGTCCATCGAGGATGGCTGAAAGAGCCTTCTTGTAGCCCTCATTTACTGCAGCAAGCACTGATTTGCCACCTGCGATTTCCTCACGGATACGGGCAAATACGATAACGTTTGCATCTACTGCCATACCGATACCAAGGATGATACCCGCGATACCCGGCAGTGTAAGTGTAATCTCAAACCAGTAAATAAACAGTACTGTAAGCATTGAGTAGAGTGCAAGTCCGATAGATGCAACCACACCGAGTATACCATAGAGCACAATCATGAATATCATGATTAAGATAATTCCGATAATTGCAGCCTTTACTGCATTTGTGAGCGCTGATCCACCGAGCTGTGCGCCAACAACATTTGACTCTAACTCCTCGAGCTGGAGGTTGATGGCTCCGACACGGATAAATGTTGCAAGGCTTGTTGCCTCGTCGTAATCCTTCATTCCGTTGATTACACAGTTACCATCTGAGATAACGGCGCTTACTGTAGGAACGCTGATGAAATGATCATCATAGTATATACCGATTGACTGTCCTGCATCCTTTGCCTTCTTTGTGGCATCTGCCCATGTGTCAATAGCCTCATCCTTGAGCTTTAATGAAACAACAGGCTCCTTGGTTGATGTAGATGATGACTGGTCATACTGGGCGCTTGCATCCTTTACATCGTTACCATCGAGGATGACTGAACCATTGGCCTTTAATGTGTCAATATCATAGTTGAGCTTGTAGCCGCCCTCAACCGATGTGTCCTGTGTATAGTTGGCATTTCCGTCACTGTCATACTGTGCGATGAAGTACAGTGATCCCGGACTTCCAAGATCCTCGAGTACCTTGTTAGGGTCTTCAACACCCGGAATCTCTACAGTGATACGGTCATCCCCGCTCTTGTATACAGAGTACTCTGTTGTGTAGCTCTCTGCACGCTCCTCGAGCTTTGCGATAGTATCATTTACATCCTTGTCTGAAGGATTCTTGTCCTTGATATGGTAGGTGATTGAAACACCACCTGAGAGGTCGAGACCAAGCTTGATATTCTGATAATCCTTATCCTTGGTGCTCTCACCATTAGCAGTTGCCTCCTGCTTTTGCTTTGTGTCGGTGATTACTGCAGTGGAATACCAGCCCAGCAAGCCGATACAAATGGCTGCCACAAGGATAATCACCCAACTCTTTCCTTTTTTCATTTTCTTATACCTTCCTGTCATTTTGCTACCATCCATATAGGTATACAGATGGCAAATATATTCGCACACGGGTCACAAATACCGCTATCCGTTTCCCGTGACAAATTCAAATTATTGTGCATCATCTGCCATATCAGCCTCTGCTGCCTTAATCATGATAGCGCACTCTATACGCTTCTTCTGCAGCTCGCAGCCTAAATCATAGGCATCAGTGATTGTGCCGTGGAAGTTGTATGAGTTGGCGGCACAGCCACCGCTGCAATAGAATCTGGCAAAACAGTTGCGACATTTTTCCTTGGCATAAACATTACAGCACTTAAACTCATCCTGGATGTCAGTGGCCTTGATGCCATCCCAGACATTACCCATAAGGAAGTCCTCATTGCCCACAAACTGATGGCATGGATATAAATCTCCCCATGGAGTCACTGCCAGGTACTCAGTTCCTGAGCCACAACCGGAAAGACGCTTATATACACAAGGTCCTCCCTCTAAATCTATCATAAAATGGAAGAAATTGAAGCCGTTTCCTGCCTTGTTTCTCTTTACCATCTCTGCTGCAAGTCTGTCGTACTCATCAAAGAGCACAGGTAAATCAGAATCCTTAAGTGCATACTCATCTGTAGGCTGTGCCACTACAGGCTCAACCGAAATCTGCTTAAAACCTAAATCAGCCAGATGAAGCACATCCTTTGAAAAATCAGTATTGAAATGTGTGTATGTACCTCTCACATAGTACTTGTCCTGATGTCTGCTCTCTGCAAACTTCTGGAATTTCGGAACAATAAGGTCATAGCTGCCGGCGCCCTTTCTGAAAGGTCTCATTCGGTCATGAACCTCCTTGCGTCCGTCGATACTAAGAACTACATTGTCCATCTCTTTGTTGGCGAACTCCATAATCTCGTCATTTAAGAGCACACCGTTTGTAGTGAGTGTGAACCTGAAATGCTTGTCATGAAGCTTCTCCTGCTCTCTTCCATATGCCACAAGTTGCTTCACCACATCCCAGTTCATAAGAGGCTCTCCTCCAAAGAAGTCTACCTCTAAGTTTCTTCTGCTGCCTGAATTGGCAATCAGGAAATCAAGTGCCTGTTTTCCTGTCTCGTAGCTCATGAGAGCTCGTCTGCCGTGATACTCGCCCTCCTCTGCAAAACAATATCTGCAGGCAAGGTTGCAGTCGTGCGCTATGTGAAGGCAAAGTGCCTTTACAACTGTCTGGCGCTTCTTGAAATCTATGATACGTTCTTTGTATGTATCTTCTGTGAAGAGCTCTTCATTATCCTTAAGCTCATTTACTTCCTGTATTGCTTCTTCTATCTCCGTCTGTGGATACCTGTCCACAAGCTTTTCAATAATCTCCTTAGCTGAGTTGTCCTCAAACAGCTCAATAACGTCATATGTGACATCATCCACCACATGGATTGCGCCACTGTTGACATCTAAGACAATATTATAGCCGTTGTTCTTGTACTGATGAACCACTACAATATTCCTCTCTTTCTATACACATTTTAAAATTACACTGCGAAAAGAGTGTGCACCTATCAGCGCACACTCTTTAAATCCGCTTCACCTATGACTATTTGTACTGCTCACAAGTCTGGTTTCCAACTGTACAAGATGTCTTGCAAGCTGACTGGCATGATGTCTGGCACTCGCCACATCCGCCCTTTTTAACTGTGTTCTGTAATTTTCTTGTATTTAATGTCTTTACGTGTTTCATTTTTATCTCCTTTTCATTTAACGATGTCTCATTGACACATCATATTTGCTTTCAACATTATATCACAGCATTATCAATATGAAAAGTCCTTTTTTAGCGAAAAACAAGCGCTGAAAACATTACCAGAAGGAGTATTATCAAAAGCTCGAAAATATTTTTGGATTCACCTATATCTATGACCACTGTTGCTATCACATACGTTATCCAGTATGCTACGACCGTCACCCTGATAAAACGTCTGCGGTGAAAGCAGCATTTGAGCAAAAATCCGCACACAAACCCCACCACTATATTGACCGCCATGGCAAGTGCAAACTTTATCCACTCCGCCATGTCTACAAAGCACTGTACTATAGAAAGTATGATAAGACACAAAAGCGCCGTAAGATGCATGATACATATTGTTATCACAGGACCTTTGATTTTTCTCCACATAAAAACGCCCTCCACACATCATATATATGTGCAAAGGGCGGTAATTATTCATGTATGAAATTCATTCGTGATTACAGCTCACAGTTATTAACTGTTCTAGGGAATGGGATAACGTCACGGATATTGCCCATGCCGGTAAGATACATTACGCATCTCTCAAAGCCCAATCCAAAGCCCGCGTGTCTTGCAGAGCCGTATTTTCTTAAGTCAAGGTAGAACTTGTAGTCATCCTCTGAAAGTCCAAGCTCATTTATTCTGGCAAGAAGCTTGTCGTAGTCATCCTCTCTCTGGCTTCCACCGATGATTTCTCCGATTCCCGGCACGAGACAGTCAACTGCTGCAACGGTCTTTCCGTCGTCATTCAGCTTCATGTAGAAGGCCTTTATCTCCTTCGGATAATCTGTGACAAATACAGGGCGCTTGTAAATCTGCTCTGTAAGGTATCTCTCATGCTCTGTCTGTAAATCACAGCCCCATGATACCTTGTAATCAAACTTGTCATTGTGCTTTGAAAGGATGTCGATAGCCTCTGTATATGTCACACGGGCAAAATCATTTTCCACAACATTTCTTAATCTGTCAAGGAGTCCCTTGTCCACGAAATTGTTGAAAAATGCCATCTCCTCAGGTGCATTTTCAAGCACATAGTTGATAACATACTTGAGCATGCTCTCTGCAAGCATCATATCATCCTCAAGGTCTGCAAAAGCAATCTCAGGCTCAATCATCCAGAACTCTGCCGCATGACGTGTGGTGTTTGAATTCTCCGCACGGAAGGTAGGTCCGAAGGTGTAGATATTCTTGAATGCCATAGCATATGTCTCGCCGTTTAACTGTCCTGAAACAGTGAGGTTGGTAGGCTTATTAAAGAAATCCTTTGAGAAATCCACCTTTCCATCGTCTGTCATAGGAAGATTGTTCAAATCAAGTGTGGTCACCTGGAACATCTCTCCTGCACCCTCACAGTCACTTCCTGTGATAAGCGGTGTGTGCACGTACACAAAATCCCTCTCCTGGAAGAATTTGTGAATAGCATATGCGCAGAGTGAGCGCACCCTGAAAACTGCCTCAAAAGTATTGGTACGAGGTCTTAAGTGTGAGATTGTACGAAGATACTCAAATGTATGTCTCTTCTTCTGCAGAGGATAATCCGGTGTGGATGCACCCTCAACAGTCACCTCTGCGGCTTGAATCTCAAATGGCTGCTTTGCATCCGGAGTGAGCACAAGTGTACCTCTTACGATAATTGCAGCTCCGACATTGATCTTGCCAACCTCATCATAGTTGTCTAAGCCATTTCCGTATACAACCTGGATTGGCTCAAAAAATGTACCGTCGTTTACCACGATAAATCCAAAATTCTTTGAATTACGATTGCTTCTGACCCATCCTCCGATAGTCACCTCTTTGTCAGCGAATTTGTCCTTGTTGCGGAAAATCTCGCGTATGTTTGTAAGTTCCATTATCTAATCCTCCATTTAAGCTGCCTGCGCATCACCACAGACAGCATATTTATCGTTATTATTCGGCATCCGCGCTGCTACTTGAAGTATCCGGCGCTGCACTGCCATCCTCAAATGTCACATTTGCTTTCTCTGTGACTGTATCAATAGCCTTGTTTACAAGGTACTGGTTCTTAAGGTATGTCTTTCCCTCATCCTTGTGTCCGCTTCCAAAATACTTGTATACCTCAGAAGCCTTGCTGAACTGACCATTGCTGGCTGATACGATGTAATCCACATAGCTGTTGAAGGCATCATCATCCATCTTGATATTTTCCTTCTCAGCTATAAGCCCAAAGATGAACTCTGTCTTTATCTGGTCTGTCAGATTCTCCTTCCACTTCTCTGTGGCCTGATCCACTGTCATGTTGTAGTTGGACTTTAAATATTTCTTAAGTGTCTGTCCATCCTTGACATTTTCCTTGGTAAATGAAGCAATATATTCATTGAGTCTGGCCTGTAGATACTCATCAGGAATCTCGACTGTGCTGTTTTCAATCATGTAGCTCTTTATCTTGTCCACCTCAGCACTGTAGAGCTGCTGCTTCAAATCTTTCTCAATCTGTGTGGTAAGCTGGGCATTTGTTGTCACTCCGGCCTTTCCAAACACTGTGTTGACCTGCTCGTCTGTCATATCAGCAAGTGCAACAGGATCTGCTGAGTAAATGCCCTTTACTGTATACTCAAATGTAACTGTCTGTCCGTTTAAGTCGTCATTGCCATAATCCTCCGGGAATGTCACGTCACCCTTAACCTTGTCACCCACATTGGCTCCGATTATAGGCTTTGTAAATCCATCAATAAAGGATGAACCGCCGACCTGGCTGTTATTTGTCACATCAAGCATCACATCTGTAGCAGAACCACCATCAAATGCTTTGCCATCCTTATATCCTGTGTAATCAACCTTGACATAATCGCCATCTGCAACTGTATCACGATCTGTAACCTGCTTGTACGCATCTGCACCATATGACTGAAGCACATTGGTCAGATATTTCTGCTTTGCTGTATCGTTTATCTCATAATCGTTTGAGACTGTAATTGCAATACCTGAATAGTCTGCAAGCTTTGTAACCTGCTTTGCGTAGTCTATGTCAAACTGTCCGCTTCGCATCGTCTCGCTGCCGGCCTCAGTGCCTGCCTCTGTTGCGCTCTTTGAGCCACCCTTTTTGCTCTTGCCGCTTATTACAGCAACAAGCGCAATAATTACCACGATAAGTGCAATCACAATCACTGCTATGACTGCCTTCTTACCTGTATTCTTCTTCTCACTCATTGGAATCCTCCTGAAATCTGTAAGTCATGTTATTTATATGTACAATGCCCTGCCACGGCAAAAACGCATCCGCAAAACACTATACCTATCTACAATATCACATATCAGGTTAAATTACAACGAGTGAAATTTTCTTTATCTTTGCAAACACCGGAGGCGTATGCATCCTAAGCCCTACTGTCACCCTGGCATTCTTTTGCAGCCTTACCGGCTTAAGCAGATGTGTCACAAACCTGACATCAGCAGGGAAAATGTCGCTTGTATATGTATGAACGCCGCTTTCATCCTCCACATCCATAAACAGCTTGACATCGACACCTGTTGTATTGGTTCCTCTATAGTCAACCGCTGCTATATACTCACCGGTATATTCAATATCCACCGTCTGGCTTATCGAATAGTCAAAATTGGCATCCGAAGAGATAAACACCCCATCCTTACCCAGTGTATACTGTCTTTCTTCGAGGCTTGTCTCAATCTGCCAATTATTAAATCCATCCTTAAATTCAGGATTTGAGATTAGATTTCCATGAATCATAAGAAGCTTCATGAAATCCTCCACCTCCGGTGTTTCTTCATACTCATAAAGTGATTCAATATACTTGTCAAGCTCTTTAATCGGCGGATTTTTCGGATCAAAGTCCCTGATTGCATCCCAGCCCGGCAAAGCCCTGCCATGCTCGTCAAACATACCCATATTCTCAAACCAGGTTCCCATGCCTTTACCAGGCACACCGACAGGCTCCCAGTAGTATACACCGGTCTTTCCGGTATCCTTTGACACCTCTGCTGCTATCTGCATGATTATTTCAAGAGACTTCTTCTGCTCTGCGCTGCCTGCATCAAGGCCTGCAGTCTCCATGAGTTCCTTCGAGATATGATCTCCCTTGCAATGCCTCCACGGATGAGCTGTCTCCACAATATAAACCGGCAGATTATATAATTTTATGAGCCTGCTCATAGTATCCTTCAAATCCATGAATGTACCATGCCAGAACGAATAAAAGGAAAGGCCAATCGCGTCAATCGGCAGCATGCCCGCATTAAACATAGAATCAAACCAAGGCATAATACAGTTATATCTGCCTCCCTGATCCAGATGAATCATGACCTTTGTCTCCGGGAGCAGTTCCCTGACAGCTCTGATTCCCTCATTTACAAGCGCAGCAAGCTGCCTGTACTGTGGCACTGCACCATCCGGAAACAGCATACCACTCCTTATTTCATTGCCAATCTGAACCATATCCGGCGCACAATCCATGATTTTTAATCTGTATAACACATCATATGTGTACTTGTGCACTGCCTCCTTCAGCTCATCAAAGCTCAAATTCTTCCACGCATCAGGCTTATTCTGCTGTCCCGGATCTGCCCAGTAATCTGAATAATGAAAATCCAGCAGAAAATGCATTTTGTATTTTTTAATGACATGAGCCATCTCGAGAACATATGTAAGACTGCAATACCCCTTAGACTCCGGCACCTTATCAGGCTCATTCCATATGCGCAGACGGACTGAATTTACATTATTCAGCTTTAAAAAATCAAATACCCTGCACACATGACCTTCCCTATCCATTATTTGTATATTATTGTCAACCATCATAGGAACGGATGAAATATCCACTCCCTTTAAGAAATTGCTATCCTTTTTCTGCTTGCGCTGCTGCTTAAGCTGATACATCTTTGTGTCAGCACTTACGAGATAATCGTCAAAGCTCTTACCACTGCCCGGCTTCGTATATATGATGCCGTGACTGATAAACAGGCTGTGCTGCTCCATGATATCATACACGCGCTTTATATACTTCTCAGCAGTGTCATGTCTGTCCCCAGGGATAAACACGATAAATTCATCTCCACCGAATCTATATACCATACTTCCCTCAGGCTTTTGCTCATCAAGCACCCTCGCCACAGTCTTTAAAAGCTCGTCACCGTACTGGTGTCCGTATGTATCATTTATGTCCTTGAAATCATCCACATCGAGAAATACTATGGTGCAGCCGACATTTTGAGCTTCAAGCTCAGCAAACATAGGAATGACCATCTCATTGCATGCCACACGATTGTATAGGCCTGTGAGCGCATCATGGTTGTAGAGATTCTTAAGCTCATTATTTGTATTCTCAAGTACCTTTTGCTTAAAAAGATTCTCAAGCCTCTTGAGCAGGGCAGACTGTATATCAAACTGCTCAGGATGGTCGTACAAAAACTCAGGATTCCTGAGTATTACATAGCCCACTATCTCGTCCCTGAAATGCAGCGAGCAATACATATAGCAGGTGTTTTTATCTACACTCTGCATGTACTGCATAAGGTCATTTACACTCTTAAACTCAAGCTTTCCATTGTCCTTGTCATCCGCATAGAGTACAACCTCGTCGTCAATATCATAGCCATGCTTCCTAAAGTGTGCATTGTTCCTTGCAGCTGCCAGATCAGAAACACCGACCACATACACTCCGTCACACTTCATGCTCTGTATATAGTCAGAATATCTCTCAAACAAATCATAGTATTCATTGCACTCCTCGAGCTCTTTCTGGAGGATCATTACTGCATCCTCCTCCTGCTCTCTTGCAACGGAGCCTTTGATAATATTCTTTATGTAATTACGATAATCCACTCTGCCGGTATTAGGGCATCCGCAGCTCTCAGCCGGGATAAACTCAGAATCAAGGTATTTATCAGAAGCATCGCCCGTGCCATTCCAAAGCGCCTTAAATATCTCAAGAGCATTTCTGCCTATATTGCCCCTGTTGTTATCCACTGTTGTAATCTGTGGGTTAAAATACGCAGCCTTATCCAGATTGTCAAAGCCTGTGACCTTAAAATCCTGTGGTACCTTGTATCCAAGAACCTCTGCTGTCGCACACAGTCCTGCTGCTATATTGTCATTTGCACATAAAAAGACATCCGGTAACGGCTTTTTGCTCTCGTGCCAATCACTCATATACCTGACGCCTGTCTGATAATCAAAATCACCAAACATGTACATATCAGCTGTAAGTGGTATGCCATAATCACTTAAAGCCTCCTTGAAGGCCTCAAAACGCATTCTGTTCTCATAATGATACGGCGGACCACCTGCAAACACAAAGCTTTTGCAGCCATGCGCATAGTACATATGATCCATTACCTTGCGAAACAGCCTCTTATTATCGTTGCCTACATAGTAAAACCCATCAACCTTATACCCGATACTCACTACCGGCACATTTACCGACTGAAGCTTTCTGACCATATACTGTATCTCATCCAGGTTGGTCGTATTGGTGCAGTCAAATACCACTCCGTCGAAGCTGTTTAAATCAGGCAAATCGTTCAGCGCATACTCGCCTTTGTTAAACTTTGGATCCTGACTCCAGGTTCCGTTGGTGTTGTAAAAATACAGGCACACATCCAGTCCCAGCTCTTTAGAGCCTTCCATGATACCCTCAACCCACGAATATATTACATATCTTCTCCAGCCATCAGCCAGAAGAGCAATTTTCTTCATTAATAAATACCCCTTTGCGTCTTCTAAAGAGTTTTTCCAAGATATAGTTCTATTATACTACGGTTTTACCTATTCTTGCAATAAAGATTGATTTTTTTTAGCATATTTGATAGAATTAATTTAAATAAGCAAATTTTTAGGAGGGATACGTTTTGAATCCAGCATTAATCGTACTTATTGTTATCGCAGTAGTGCTTGTGGTAGCATTTATAGTATTAACAATCCTCGGTAAAAAAGCACAAAAAAGAAAGGAAGAGCAGGACGAACAGATAGCTGCTGCATCACAGACAGTCAATATGCTAATCATTGACAAAAAGCGTATGAAGCTAAAGGATGCCGGTCTCCCACAGCAGATTATTGAGCAGACACCAAAGCTTATGCGCCGCTCAAAGCTGCCTGTAGTCAAGGCCAAGGTCGGACCAAGAGTCATGTCTCTTATCGCAGACGAGCAGATCTTTGATGAGATTCCTTTAAAGAAAGAGGTCAAGGCTTCTGTCAGCGGTATCTACATCACAGCTGTCCGCGGTATCAGAGGACCTCTTGAGAAGCCTAAGAAGAAAAAAGGCTTCCGTGCAAGAATGGCAGAAAACTACAGCAAGGCCAACGAACAGCTCAAGGCTGAGGAGGCTGCAAAGGCTGAAAGAAAAGCTGCTAAAGCGGCTGCCAAAAAGGCCAAGCAGAAATAATATCATGATTTAATTTTCATGTACATAAACAGAGCATGTGGGATGGCTTTCATCCTCACATGCTCTGTTTTTTATATGCTCTATCCATATATGCTTTATATATTTTTTACCCCATAGGCTTGGCAGACTTTTATGCAATTTTGACTGCTGCTCCTTTTTTCTTCACAGCTATATTGATGTGACAGTCGCCTACAAATTCATAGTTGACATCAAGTGCATACTTTACCTCTGCCCTTATCTCGTCCTCAGTCTCCTTTACCTCTATGCTTGTGGCATCAATACCTATCTGGATACTTCCAAACGGTGTATAATAATATGTCAGGTTTTTCTTTCCCTTCTCAAATATCATATGTACACTCATAGGTCCCTTGCGGGTGAACTCAAGATAATTTTCATTGAATTTAAGCATATTTTTGAGTGTCTGGGTCTCACCCTCCATTATCTCCTCAAAAAGCACATAGTGTTTGTTATTTCTTATATAATACTCTCCCGGGGCAATCACCTCTACCGCATCCGACTGCTGATCCGGTGCGAGCTGCAGGCCCTTTAATGATACTACTACATCCTTTGTCATTTCTTTCTCCTTATCCTCTTGCATATCTAAATTAATTCACGCTTTAATAATTTGTCATCACATATTTTCTTTTAATATATTTTTTCAGCATGAATATACTAACTGTTTTATCTGAAAATATCAAGGATTTTTAGTTTTATTTCATATTTTCCACTGTCAAATATGCTCTCATACTCGTCCGGAGTGAGTACCTCCTTAAGATTTTCCTTTGCTTCGTCCTCCACCACCTCGTACACACTGCCCCTAAAGCACATGTTTGGATACAGCACGCACCACCAGTTATGACCGGCTCCATCGCCCAGTGTTATTTCAAGCGCCTCGTAATTTCCCTCAGGAAATGTATAGTCCCCATACGTCTTTTCCGGGAAATCGGTGTGTGTAAGCTCTGCCGATGCGCCATATGTAAAACCGTTTGCTGCAAGCGTCTCCTTTGATACCGCTATTATTTCGTCCATATGGTCATTTACGGTGGCTCTGGTTTCTTCGATATTTTCGCACTCCAGCAGATATGGCTCTATGTAAGCCCCTACTGCATCGCGCACCTGCTTTTTCACATTCTGGTCTGCTTCGCTGTCGCTGTTTGCCAGCACGTGGAAACGCAGGATTTTGTCGGCGATGGATTTTTGCATGTCGGCTGTACACGCTATACTATTGGTGTTTGCGGCAGGTGTATGATTTTTTGCAGCTATCACTGCCGTAAGGGATATTATTGCTATGGTTGTTATTATTATTTTCTTTCTCATGTAAACAAGTATTGCCTTATTTGACGAGCTTATTCATCATTTTTGAAAATTTTACCGGGTTTCATGAATTTCATTCGTATAGTCATCCAGCAAGGTGCCAAGTGTAATTATCGGTTCACCATCCTCATGATTCTCCTTATTTATTTTCTGCTCATAATAATCACCCATGTTATCAAAGATATCATTTATATCATCTGCTATGCACACATATGTGTTTCTCGGAAATTTTTTTGATGTCTTGCAATATTCCATGAAATCTGAATAAGCTGCTTTATCTTTTCTAAGTGTTTTTCCTATTAAAATCACCTTCAAATGATTGGTATCGGCTTTTTGTGACAGCCGATCCTCGAAGCTGTCCACTGCTGTTTTGATATCATCTGCATATTCCGGTTCGTAGGATTTGTCCATGTTATAATAAAACTCTATATATCCGCTATTTTCATTTGTCGAAACATCTCTGTGGCTAACATATGCTTTGTTATCAGTTACTTCTTTATCGGTTATTTCGTCAGTATCTACATCTACAATATCCACCGCCGCAAGTGTCGGAAAACAGCGCTCCTCAAGTTCCACTGCACTGCAGCCGGTGAGCATGAGACCTATCGTCAGCACTACTATGACCGGTATTGCTATGCACAATAAAAATCCAAGATATTTTTTCACGATTTCATCTCCACTTTCAAGAATATATGCTAAGGTCACTGTGACTGCTATGACAAAAATGATGCACCAGCTTCTCATAGTGCTCTTTTCCTTGTCATGGCTTTTCTGTCTGTCAGAGCCAAAATGCTTATTGCTACAGGAATGCCGGTTTTTGTTAAATGTAAATATAACTTTTCCCGTATTTTCAGCAAAATTCTCACATCTTAAAACCGCATAATAAAGGCTCATATTGAGTACTGAAAACAACGTGAAAAACCACACCGACAGCATCAGTGCATCTGCCCTCTTGAAGAAGCTGCCTTTTATCTGCACATCACTCATCAGTACGACAGCCGGAAACTCTATTTCCGACAGTGAATATTTTCCGAAGTTTCCAAGCAATACTGCATACAATAAAAAAAGAATGCCTGCATATGTGAATATTGCTTTACTCATACTCCCTCGTATCTGTGAGGCAGTGCGTTCCCTTACAAACAGTATATTGAACACGGAAATGGATGCTGCAAACACATAGTATGCGCCCGCAAATATATCCGCTATGCCAAAGTCCACACCGACTCTGTCCTTAATCATCAGATAGTCTAATCTCATATCCGATAGCGCAAACAAAAGCATAGCGGCAAGCGGTATCAGCACAAAGAAAAATACTACCTCGTATACCCTGGCACGGCACTCCACTCCGCCACTTAGCGCATAAGCGCATACCGCCATTATCACAAGAAGTACAACTGTAAATGACTCATCCGGTATAAGGCTGTCACGTATCAGCTTTACAAATATCCATGCAAGAAATGCGGCCTGTGACAGCTCGTATATTGCAATAATTAAATCATAAATTAACATTTTCGCATATTTTGTTTTATCAATGCTTCTGTCATATATTGTTTTCCTGCGTTCACGCACCTCGCTTACTATCCACATAAATAGCCATGCCATGAAAACTCCGAGTGCGATTGAGATAAAACCATACTTTCCAAGCTTCGCCAGATTGTTTGGAAGCACCAGTGTGCCGACTCCAAGCAGATTAAAGACGTATAGCCTGTATAGCTGGCGGGGCGATATGCTTTCGTTTTGTGCAAATGTGTAGCTTGTGCTCATATTTTTAGTCATCCTTATTTCCTTTCAGCTTTCTGCACTCCTTTTCCCTTGCAAATACAGGCCGCCTCCATAGTCTGCGAAGCGGAAATCGTATGATACTGTCCTTTTCATCCTCGCCGCCTGTCAGCTCGCTGCCCACAAATGGCATCATGTATGGGTAACCACAGCTTTTGAGCTTTGCGAGATGCAAAAGTATCACCATCAGACTTATTAAAAATCCAAAATATCCAAGCCATGCCGACATCATTATTACAGCGAATTTGAGTATCCTAAATGAAAATGCAAACTCTTCACTCGGTATGGCAAACGAGCAGAGTGCGGTGAATGCAACCAGGATGACCACTATAGGGCTCACTAAATTTGCATCCACTGCTGCCTGTCCGATTATGAGGCCTCCGACTATGCCTATCGTATTTCCCATGGCTCCGGGAAGTCTTATGCCGGCTTCGCGAAGCAGTTCAAAGGACAGCTCCATCATGAGCACCTCTATGAGCTGTGGAAATGGGCAGCCGAGTCTTGCTTCATAAAACGCCAGTATGAGTGGTGTCGGCAGTATCTGTGTATGAAAATTTGTGACCGCCAGATAAAGCCCCGGCAATGTAAATGACATAAAGGCAGCCACATACCTTATCAGCCTGGCAAAGCTTGCCGCTATCGTTCTGTTATAGTAATCATCTGCGGTTTTTAAAAAATTGTTCATGGTGGTTGGCAGTATTATCGCTATCGGTGAATTATCGCACAGCACCACCACCCGCCCTTCTAGGAGCGCATTTACTGCCACATCCGGCCGCTTTGTGGTCTGAAGCTGTGGAAACGGCGAATACCATTTCACCTCAGCAAACTGTTCAATAACTCCCGAATCACCCACATGGTCTATTACATAGCTGTCCAGATTTCTTTCCACATCCTCTACAAGCCCCGGTTTTACGAGGTCTCTCACATATAGTATGTCCACATTGCTGTGTCCTCGAAGTCCCTTTTTCACCTCTTTACACTTTAAGCGTGTGCTCCTTAACCTGCGCCTGATAAGTGCTGTATTTATCTTTATGGAATCAGCAAAGCCCTCATTGGAGCCTCTTATGACCTTTTCCGAATCAATCTCCTGAATTGACATGGCAGGATATCCCTTATCAGGAAGCTTGAAGGCATCCGGATAACCATCCACAAAAAAAATCACGTCTCCTGTCAGCATCATCTGGGCCGCCTCATTAACCGTGTGCAGATGTGCAAATTCAGATAGAGCTGCCTGATTTTTGTCAAGTACTTCCTTTACCTGCTGTCTGTCTATTCCCTCAAGGTATGAGGTAAATCGTCCAAATGCACTGTTATTGATACCGGAGCCTTCACATGTCACCTCAATATAAGCAACAAAACACTTTATGGAGGCATCACGCCCCAGATACATCTCCTGCATCTTGATATCTGAGCAGTCAGAATATATCTGCCTGAAGCTTTTTATGTTCTCATCTATGTTTGTGGTCATCTTTAACTCTCCTATATACCCAATAAATCCCGTCAGATTTAAAATTCCTGATATAGTATGACCATACATTCCTACAAATATCCCTGATTACTTATTTTTTGCTATTATCTAAGCCACTAACTAAGCCACTAAAAAAGGCCGCCGTTCACACATCAGTGCGACCGGCAGCCCTTGGTTTTGTTATATTATTTTGTATTTTATTATCTTTGTCTGCTATAATCTTGTTATATTTCTGTTTTATTTCTTCTCTTCATCCTGCCTTTGTATCACAGCCTTCACAGCAACCGCCTGATTAGCCACATGTGTATGCATTTCTGTAGTCACAAGCTCCATATTTCTTGCCTCAAGCGCCCTGTAGATGGCATCATGCTCCTTAACAAGCATCGGATAATTCTTCGGATCCTTTAAATACTCCACTCTGTAGCGGTACATCTGCTCGCGGATATTGTTCATCATAGATACAAGCTTCGCATTGTTGGTTGCCTCATAGATAGCATCGTGAAACTTCACATCCTCCTCAGCTATCTTTTTCACATCTCCTGAGTCCATGCTCCTCTTGAACTCGTCCTTTATGGTTTTTAGATTCGCAAGCTGCTCATCACTGATTTTCTTACAGGCTATTTTGGCTGCAAGCTCATCGAGAGCCTCTCTCACCTCAAGCACATCCTCCATATCCTTGAGAGTCATCTTGGCAACCTCTGCGCCCTTTCTCGGCATTGTGACTGCAAGCCCCTCCTGCTCAAGCATTCTGATTGCTTCACGTATAGGTGTACGGCTGACTCCAAGCTTTGACGCAAGCTGCAGCTCCATAAGTCTCTCTCCCGGCTTGAGCTCACCCTTTAAAATTGCCTCACGAAGTGTATTAAACACCACATCACGCAGTGGCAGATATGCATCCATATTTAAAGTTAAATTATCAGTCATCAAACTTCTCCTATCTCTTGTATTATCATTCTCACATATAAGAAAAAAGTAACTATAAAGCACCCGCTGTGCTATCCGGATATCACGTTATTTGCGATTATTGTATACAGATGTCAGATACACCTGTCTGGCAAGATGTGAGCTTCTCATGGCTTTGTACGCTTTCTTTGCAGTATCTTCATCGTCAAACAGACCAAAAACCGTCGGACCACTACCGCTCATCATGGCTCCTACTGCGCCATTTGAAAGCATATGCTTCTTTATCTCATCTATCACCGGATAATTTGGTATGGTCACAGTCTCTAAGACATTTCCCATATGCGCTGCGATATCATGCAGATTCTTAGCCTTTATATCATCTATCAGGCGGTCTATATCCGGATGAATAGTCGTATCATCAAGCTTCAGATTCTGGTACACAAACTTTGTGGATACCGAGATGGACGGCTTTGCAATAAGCACCGGACACTTTACCATTGGAGGAAGAGGACCAAGCGCCTCTCCTATGCCCTCGGCCAGCGCCGTGCCTCTCATAATACAGTATGGTACATCCGCCCCTATCTGCACACCTCTTTCCATAAGCTCTCTCTTTGTCAGTCCCAGTGAAAAAAGCCTGTTTACACCTATAAGCATAGCCGCCGCATCAGTACTGCCCCCCGCCATCCCTGCTGCAACAGGAATACGCTTGTCCAGCTTCACTGATACACCGTCAGTTATAGAAAACTCATCCATCAGAAGCTTTGCAGCCTTGTATATGAGATTGTTCTCGTTTACAGGGAGAAAAGACAGATTGGTCTGTATCTGTATGCCGGGCTCCTGTGTCCTTTTGATATCGAGCCTGTCATACAGCTGAATGGTCTGCATAATCATGCGGACCTCATGATATCCGTCCTCTCTACGCCTCACCACATCCAGCCCCAGGTTAATCTTGGCTAATGCTTTTAATGAAATATCGTTATTACTACCCATATTGTATTACCTCTGTTTTTTGTATACAAGGATTATAACACACCCTGCCAAAAAGAGCAAATTTAAATATTCTCATTTAATTGTTAATTTTTACATCTCATCAGTCAAATTAACCTAAAAAGGGACTGCACGTTGCGCGCAGTCCCTCTAATATATCATATTCTGTTTTTAGCTCGGCCTTGGTACAATTGTGTATCGGCTGTTTTTATCTGTTTCTTATAGCCCTTGCCGTTATTTTTTCAATTTTCTTCCAAATATAAATGTCGAAAAATATATTACCGATGCAATAATCACTATCATCGGACCTGTTGCCACATTGGTGTAGTATGACACAGCAAGACCGACTATTCCTGAAAAAACTGAAAATAGCACTGAAAAGAAATGATACTCACGCATATTTTCCGAAATATTCCTTGATGAAGCCGCCGGTAATATAAGCAGGGCATTTATTATAAGTATACCTATCCACTTGATGGATAGCATAACTATGAGTGCTACAAGCACCGCAAACAGATTATCCAGAAGACGCACATGGATGCCCTTGCTTTTTGCCACGCTTCTGTGTATGCAGATGGCGTTGAGCTTATTGAAGCAAAGCACCCAGAACACTATAGTGACCACAAAAATCACGATGAGATACACTATCTCCGTCTTTGTGATGCTTAGCACATCGCCCACCAGTATGCTTGAGTATTTGCTGAAATTGCCGCCTTTTGACAGTATTGCAAGACCTATAGCCACAGAGCACGATGAAAATACAGATATAATGGTATCTGTTGACGCTGTGTTCAGACTGCCAATCTTATTTAAAAGAAGCGCAAACACTATCGCAAATATCACCATGGCAAGCGAGGTGTCTGCCATGCCGCATACCACTCCGACAGCGATTCCGGTAAGTGCTGAATGTCCGAGTGCATCTGAAAAGTATGCCATCTTTTTGTTTACAATCATTGTTCCCATTATGCCAAAAAGCGGTGTGATGATGAGCACAGCAATAAGGGCATTTCTCATGAAATCATATTGAAGCCAGGAGGTTATATTCATTTGTGCTCCTCCTCTCTCACCCAGGATTCCTCTCCTGTGTAAAAAATTCTCTCAAATTCCTTGCTCTCGAAGACTTCCTTCACAGTCCCCTGCTTTGCTACTGTCTTATCAAGCAGCACAACATGGTCTGCGTACTTTGCCACATAGTCCAGATCGTGCGATATCAATATGATTGCAAGGTCATAGTGAGTCTTTAAATAATCCATGGTCTTATAGAAAAGCTCCATGCCGTTTTGGTCTATTCCGGACACCGGCTCATCCAACAGCAGCAGATTCGGCTCGTCCATGATTGCCATGGAAAGAAGCACTCTCTGCAGCTGTCCTCCCGAGAGGTTGCACACCTGCTTGTCGATGAGCTCCTCAGCCTCAAATACCTCGAGTGTCTCCCTTATCTTTGCCTCTATCTTTTTGCTCTTTGGCAGAAAAACAGGATAATTGTACTGATAGCTTGCTATGAGGTCATACACGCTGACTGGTGTATTTTTCTCGATATTGACAGACTGCGGCACATAGCCGATTTTAAGCTTAGCCATATGTCCGTCCTTAGTATCCTTGAACTCAATCGTACCGGTGTGAGGTATCTCGCCGAGTATCGCCTTTATGAGTGTAGATTTTCCGGCACCGTTTTGGCCTATTATGACATTGAAGGAGCCGCAATGTATGTGCATATTTACATCCTCAAGCACCGTCTGCTCTCCGAAGCTCACTCCAAGGTTATTTATTTTTATGCAATGAAAGCCACATGGCTGTATTATTTTCCGCATATTTTCTCCAATTTTATTTAGTAAATGCCTCTTTGATAAGCTCTATATTGTGCTCCATACCATAAAGATAGCTGTCCTTGTCGTACTCTCCCCTGTTGAGAGGGTCGATATAAATCACATGCACATCTGTCTCACGCGATACGGTATCTCCCATGCTCTTTCCGTAGAGCTCCTCAGCGAGTATTACCGACACTCCGTCATCCTTTATGGCACCTATTACCTGCTTTATCTCACCTGCGCTGACTGAGCGCTCCTCGTCAAGGTCTAACAGATAGCATGCATTCATGGAAAAATCATCAGCTACATACGCATAGGCCTCATGGAATATGATGATATTCTGTCCATTGGTAAGACTCTTTAGGCTATTTATCTTTTCTTCGAGCACTGCAAGCTTTGCATCATATGCTTTTGCATTTGCATAATATTCATCAGCATGCTTTGCATCCTTTTCGGCAAGCCGGGATGCGATTGTCTGAACCATGGTGCGGTAACGCGGCACGCTCATCCATGCATGGGCATTCTCATCACCATGGTCATGCGCGCTATCTGATTCTGCGTCTGCTTCGTGGTCATGGTCGTGGTCACTGTCCGATTCTGTGTCTGCTTCGTGATCATGGTCGTAGTCACTGTCTGCATCATCCTCAGAAAGAAGTGCCACATCCTCACAGGCCTCAACCACATCAAGCTTCGGATACGCCTTTGCCACATCAGACATAAACGACTCTATACCGCCTCCGTTTATTACAAAAACATCGGCAGTGGATAAAAGCTTCATGTCCTCTGGTGTTAGCTGGAAATCGTGCAGACAACCGGTCTGTGGCTCGCTTAGATTTTCAAGTCTAACGCCTTCCACTCCGTCTACTATATTTAAAGCTGCAATATACATTGGATAGAAGGATGTCACGACTGTAAGTATATCGTCAGCTTCGTCAGTATTTTTTGTATTGCCCGAAGCATTTGATGCTCCACCGGCAGCGCCTTTCATACCTGCTGTGTGCTCATATGCCATTACCGCAAGCGTACACACTATCAATATACACAAAAACATAATGCCTACAAATTTGCATTTATTCTTCATATATTAAATATTCGCCTTTCTTTCTATAACTTTATTTCTTTTTATGATTATTAACGCTTTTTTTGCTCTTGGCCTTATCTCTGCGTTCTTTAGTCTTTTTGGCAACCGGCTTTCCAGTCTTCTTCCAGCGCTCCTTTTTGTGCGGTTTTGATGCAGCGGCTCTTTTTGCAGCTGATTTAGCCTCGCGCTTTGCTTCTTCCTCCTGTTTCATGGCAAGAAGCGTATCCTCGTCAAACACGAGTGAATCTATGAGATTCCAGATTTCGTCCCTGCCTTCCTTTGACATGGACGAAAACGGTATAACTACCGTGCCCGGCTTCACATGAAGCACATCCTTGATAGTCTTTATGTGTGCGGCAATCTGGCTTTTTTTCAATTTATCAGATTTGGTTGCAATGATGATCGGTGCAAAGCCCTGGTTTACCATCCAGTCATACATCATGATATCATTGTCCGATGGCTCATGCCTTATATCTATTAAAAGAAACACTGCCTGAAGCTTTTTTGAGGTGTGAAGATAGTTTTCTATCATCTGTCCCCATTTAGCTTTTATCTCGATATTGGCATTGGCATAGCCATAGCCCGGCAGATCGACCAGATACATGGCGTCATTGACGTTGTAAAAATTGATGGTCTGTGTCTTGCCGGGCTGTGAAGAGATCCTGGCAAGTGACTTTCTGTTCATGAGTGCGTTGATCAGTGACGACTTGCCTACATTTGACTTGCCGGCGAATGCCACCTCATTATACTCATTGTCAGGGATTGTGCTTGTAATTCCGCAAACTGTCTCTAAATTAACACTTTTAATTACCATAATCTCTTCCTCATTCTTATTTTACAAATGCTATCTTCTCCACCTGTGAAAATCTCTCCACCGGCACGATTTCCATGCCGTCTGTTATTTCTTTTGAAATCTCCTCCAGGTCCTTTTCATTATCTTTTGGAATACATACTGTTTTTATTCCGATTACTTTGGCTGCAAGCAGCTTTTCCTTGAGTCCTCCTATCGGAAGCACCCTGCCGCGCAGTGTTATCTCGCCTGTCATGGCTACATCTGCCCTGACAGCTCTGTCTGTAATGGCTGAGAGCATGGCTGTCGCCATAGTGATACCTGCAGATGGTCCGTCCTTTGGCACTGCGCCCTCCGGGATATGTATATGGATATCATGCTTCGTGTAAAACTCTGCATCAATGCCATATCCTTCGCTTATTGAGCGCACATAGCTAAGTGCCGCCTGTGCCGACTCCTTCATCACATCACCAAGTTTACCGGTGAGCACGAGCTCACCCTTGCCCGGCAGCACATTCACCTCAACCTCAAGTGTGACTCCGCCCACGCTGGTCCATGCCAGGCCTCTAACAATTCCAACCTCTGCGTGATCATTTTTCTTCTCCGGACTGTACTTCGGATTGCCCAGATACGTCTTAAGATTGGTCTTTGTAACTTTTACAGCAGCTTCGCTGTCCTTAAAGATTTCCCTGGCAGCCTTGCGGCACAGCTTGCCGATAGTCCTCTCAAGGCTTCTGACTCCGGCCTCTCTGGTGTACAGCCTGATGATATCCTTTAGAGCCGAGTCTGTTATCGTAAGCTGTTCCTTTTTAATTCCGTTTTTGCTCTTTTGCTTCTCAACCAGGTGTTCCTTTGCTATGTGAAATTTCTCATTTTCAGTGTAGCTTGACACCTCAATAAGCTCCATCCTGTCAAGAAGCGGCTTTGGAATGCCTGAAACCTCATTTGCCGTTGCAATAAAAAGCACCTCCGACAAATCCACAGGCATCTCAATGTAATGATCCCTGAATCTGCAGTTCTGCTCACTGTCAAGCACCTCGAGAAGAGCTGCTGATGTGTCACCCTTGTAGTCACTTGACACCTTATCTATCTCATCCAACAGCATGAGAGGATTTGAAACGCCTGCCTGTCTTAAGCCATTTACTATACGGCCCGGCATAGCGCCGATATATGTCTTTCTGTGTCCACGGATTTCTGCCTCATCACGCACACCACCAAGAGAAATACGCACATATTTCTTCTCCAGTGCAGACGCAATTGAACGGGCTATGCTTGTCTTTCCTGTTCCCGGAGGACCTACAAGACAAATTATAGGACTCTCTCCCTTGCTTGTCAGATTTCTGACTGCCAGAAACTCAAGTATTCTCTCCTTAACATCCTTTAATCCGTAGTGATCATCATCGAGCACCTGTGCTGCATGGTCAAGATCCTTGTTGTCCACAGACATCCTGTTCCACGGAAGCTCAAGTACAGTCTCTATATAGCCTCTCTCAACTGTGCTCTCCGATGAGCTGCTGCTCATATTTCTAAAGCGCTTTATCTCTTTTTTCGTCTTTTCCTTTACGTAGTCAGGCGCATCTAACTCAGATAGCTTTTTCTCATATTCATCAGCCTCCGAGTCAGCATTCTCGCCCAGCTCCTCACGTATCACACCAAGCTGTTCACGAAGCACATACTCCTTCTGATGCTTGTCCACACGAACCTTTACTTTTTTCTGAAGCTCATTCTTTATGGAAATAACCTCCACCTGGGAGAGAAGTAATGATACTATAACCTGATATCTGTCATTGATATCCTCTGCCTCAAGCACCTGCTGCTTAAGCTCATATGACACCGGCAGATTGTTGGTTACATAATCAATGAGCTTTTCAAGATCCTCATACTGATCTATCTGTCTGATAAGCTCCTTGCTGATTTTGCCGACGACTGCCGCATATCTGTGAAAAGCCTCTCTGACTCCGAGAAGCATGGCTTCCCTGAGATCCTCCGGCAGGCTGTCTGCATTACTATCACAATAACAGATTTCTGCCTCAAGGTACTTCTCATTACCGGTAAAGCCAAGCAATGCTGCCCGGCTTATTCCATCTACAAGTATTCTCACAACATCATTCTGTAATCTGACAACCTGCTTTATATCAGCAACAATACCCATCTGATAGAGGTCTTCCTGAGTCGGGTCCTCACTGTCCACATTCCTTTGTGTGACAAGATAAATCTTTTGATTCTGCTCCATAGCCTCCTCGACAGCACGGAGTGAGCGCTCTCTGCTGACATCGAAATGAGCAATCATCCCAGGCAGAATAGTAAGCCCTCTCAGCGCTACTGCAGGCATGTTAATAATCTGTTCTTCCACTTATATCTCCTGTATTATTGCACAGCCTGGCATAAAAACCGCTGTGCAATTTATATTATCCGATGCTGTATCTTTTGTAAAATACCGCCATGTACTTACGATGCCTCTTTTTCCTCGATATATGCCTCAGGCACGCAATCACCATCGAGCTTTAAGTTGTCCTCAACGATATCCTTGTCGATTACACACTTGCTGATGCTCTTGTCTGATGGTATACGATACATAAGGTCAAGCATAACAGCCTCCATGATGGCACGAAGTCCTCTGGCTCCTGTCTTTCTCTCAAGCGCCTTGTCAGCGATGGCATTTACTGCATCGTCTGTGAACTCAAGCCCTACTCCGTCAAGCTCAAAAAGCTTGGTGTACTGCTTGATAAGCGAGTTCTTAGGCTCCTTAAGTATACGGATAAGTGCATCCCTGTCGAGTGCCTCGAGAGAAACGGTAATAGGTACACGTCCGATAAACTCAGGAATCAATCCAAACTTTACAAAATCCTGTGGAAGTGCATGCTTAAACGCCTCTCCTACATTGAGCTCTGTCTTTGACTTTACATCTGAATTGAAGCCTATAGATGATGTATCCATACGGCTGTCGATAATTTTTTCCAGACCATCAAATGCTCCACCGCAGATAAAAAGTATATTAGTAGTATCAATAGGAATAAGCTCCTGCTGCGGATGCTTTCTTCCGCCCTGTGGCGGTACAGATGCCTCTGTGCCCTCAAGAATCTTTAAAAGAGCCTGCTGTACACCCTCGCCTGACACATCTCTGGTGATTGAGACATTCTCTGATTTCTTTGTAATTTTATCTATCTCATCTATATAAATGATACCATGCTCTGCACGCTCGATATCATAATCTGCCGCCTGAATAAGCTTTAATAGGATATTCTCCACGTCCTCACCTACGTATCCTGCCTCTGTAAGTGTTGTAGCATCAGCGATAGCAAATGGAACATTTATCACTCTGGCAAGTGTCTGCGCAAGAAGTGTCTTTCCTGAGCCTGTAGGTCCAAGCATGAGAATATTACTCTTCTGAAGCTCTACATCTGATGTATCACCTGCCAGAACTCTCTTATAGTGATTGTAAACAGCAACCGAAAGCACCTTCTTTGCCTGGTCCTGTCCTATTACATAATCGTCCAGAAACGCCTTAAGCTCCTCCGGAGTAACAAGATTTATATCATCCTTAGCGCTGCTTTTGTCCTCATGGCCATCTACGCCTTCTTCCTCAAGAATCTCGGCACATATATCTATACACTCATCGCAGATAAAAGCTCCATTAGGTCCGGAAATCAAACGATTTACCTGGTCCTGTGTCTTACCGCAAAATGAGCAGCGAATCTTTCCGTCGTTTTTTCCTGCCATTATTAACTCCTTTTATTGCATGAGGGCATCCCATATGGGGTACCCTCTTAAATTCATCTAACTTCTGATTATCTGTTTGTTATTACACTGTCTATGAGACCATACTCTGCGGCTTCCTGTGCTGACATATAGTTGTCTCGCTCTGTATCAGCTGCAATTGTCTCGTATGGCTTGCCTGTATTGGCTGCTAAAATTTCGTTTAATCTCTTCTTTGTCTTTAAAATATTTTCTGCAGCAATCTGAATCTCAGTAGCCTGACCCTTTGCACCGCCAGATGGCTGATGAATCATAATCTCTGCATTTGGAAGAGCATATCTCTTGCCCTTTGCACCGCCTGCAAGAAGGAAAGCTCCCATGCTTGCTGCAAGACCGATACAGATTGTTGAAACATCACACTTGATGTACTGCATAGTATCGTAAATAGCAAGTCCTGCTGTAACCATTCCACCCGGTGAATTGATGTAAAGGTGGATATCCTTATTCGGATCCTCGGACTCAAGGAATAAAAGCTGGGCAACAACAAGGCTGGCTGTTGTCTCATTTACTTCCTCTCCAAGGAAAATGATACGATCTTTTAATAATCTGGAGTAAATGTCGTAGTTGCGCTCTCCTCTGCTGGTCTGTTCAATGACATATGGTACTAAACTCATATAAAATACCTCCTTTATAAAAGCTCAAAAGACCGGCTCAGAAAATAGGCTTCTGAGCCAGTCCATCAAATCTTGATTCAAAAATCTTATTCTTCTGTAGACTCTTCTGCATCAGCCTTTTTCTTTGCCTTTGCACGCTCTTTAACGTTGTCCATGATAAGATCTACGGCCTTTGTGATAGCAAGGTCTTTCTTCATAGACTCCTTCTCAGCATCTCCCATGTACTCTTTAAGCTTATCAGCCTCCATGCCGTATGCCTTAGCCATCTTCTCTACCTCAGCATCGATATCTGCATCAGTAACCTCGATGTTTTCCTCCTTGGCAATCTGCTCAAGTACAAGGCTGCTCTGGATACGTGTTGTAGCCTCAGGACGAACCTGATCCTTAAGCTGGTCAATTGTCATGCCTGAGAACTGTAAGTACTGCTCCATTGTAAGACCGCTCTGTGCGATTCTCTGAGCAAACTCCTCAACCATTGTCTCACACTGAGTCTCAATCATTGCCTCTGGAAGATCCATCTTTGACTTATCGATAATCTTCTGGATAGCCTCATCCTCTTTAGTCTTCTTAGCTTCTGTCTCTTTCTTCTCTGTGAGGTTCTTTTTGATTTCCTCTTTGTACTCAGCTAATGTATCAACACCTGCTGCATCCTGTGCAAACTCATCATCAAGCTCAGGAAGCTCCTTAGCCTTGATCTCGTTGATCTTAACCTTGAATGTAGCCGGCTTTCCTGCAAGGTCTGCTGCCTGATACTTCTCAGGGAATGTTACATTGACCTCAACCTCATCGCCTGTGTTCTTTCCTACTAACTGATCCTCGAATGTATCGATGAATGTGTGTGAACCGATCTCTAATGGATGATTCTCACCCTTTCCACCCTCGAAAGCTACTCCGTCAACAAATCCCTCAAAGTCGATAACTGCTGTATCTCCCTCTGCTACAGGACGATCTGTAACTGTAACTGTTCTTGCATTTTTGTTTCTCTGGTTCTCAAGCTCAGCGTCAACCTCTTCATCAGAAACTGATGTGTCGATCTTTGTAACTGTAACGCCCATGTACTTACCAAGAGTAACCTCAGGTCTTACAGCAACCTCTGCTGTGTAGATGAAAGGCTGTCCCTTCTCAATCTGAGTAACCTCAACTGTTGGGCGTGAAACAATGTCAACACCGCTCTCGTCAACCGCACCTGCGTATGTCTGCTGCATAAGAATGTTTGCTGCATCCTCGTAGAACACACCTGCTCCATACATTTTCTCAATCATAGCTCTTGGCACTTTTCCTTTACGGAATCCAGGTACACTAATCTGTTTCTTCTGCTTCTGATATGCAGAATCCAATGCTTTCTCTAATTCCTCAGCTGCTACCTCAATAGTAAGCTTCGCCATATTATGCTCTAAATTCTCAACCTGTACACTCATGTCAATCGTTATCCTCCTTAAAAATATATATGAATGGTATGTACATCAAATGTAATGTGGGCATGCTTTATAAACTGCTAAGCCCAGTCATTGGATGATTATAACACAACAAATCCACTATTTCCAGTGTTTTTTACATTAAATTTGCTTTTGTGTATAATTCCATAAATTGTCAGCAATACCAAAACATATTTTTGTCATTTTACGGCATAATATTTCCATACACATACAGCTTGTGTATAACGTTTTAAAAGGAGGTATTGCATTATGGCAGCATCAAGTAGTAAAAAGGCTTCTGTACCGGAGGCAAAAGAGGCTATGAGCCGTTTCAAGGAAGAGGTTGCTTCAGAGCTTGGAGTCCCTTTAAAAGAGGGCTACAACGGTGACCTTACTTCTAAGCAGGCCGGTTCAATCGGTGGCGAGATGGTCAAGCAGATGATCATGAAGCAGGAGCAGCAGATGAAATAAGCTCTGCAATAGCAGGCTTCAAATGTACGCTTCAAATGCAAGCATAAAAAGCTGTCTCTTATACACATCTGACGCTG
>ERZ1027036.204-NODE-204-length-37251-cov-10.699968_pt1 | contig 37251 bp, 34 predicted proteins | sample MGYA00519441_ERZ1027036 | MGnify/ENA primary metagenome ERZ1027036 (study PRJEB26926, sample SAMN06164792) | human gut metagenome | biome: ENVO:00009003; feature: ENVO:2100002; material: ENVO:00002003 | host: Homo sapiens | place: USA | collected 2012 ... | reverse complement strand
AGATGTGTATAAGAGACAGACCGTATCCAGTCTGCTGGGCATGTCGATGGAGCGATACAGCTTCGTTTTGGCATTGACACCCGCTTGAAGACGGACGAAGAAAACGCGGTCTTTCACACCGGTAACAACGCCGAAGTAGTTGGAGTTGGGGACGATCTTCTCTAAGGCTGCCCGATCCGGGTTTTCAGAGGCGTCCTTGATTGAGAGGTTGACTGCGTAAGTGTCACGCTGCTCATTGTAGGTCACATCGAGAACTCTTGCGACAACCAGATCGCCTGTGGAGTGGAGATCCGCAATATCGGAAAACCATTCCCAGGACACGTTGCGTGCGTAAATTTCCGTATCAACGCCGCACGCTTCTACCATCATCGTGTTATTTCCAACGGTAAGGACTCGGCATGCCATAAGGATGCCGGGCTTCACACGCCCTGAAGCGTAGTAGCGCTTTTGCCGTTGCAACATGGCAGCTTTACGGGACCCGATTGCAACGCGCTCTTTGAAATCGACACCAGCTGGGATAAAGTCGATCGTAGCGCCAAGCATCCGTCCAATTTGGACTCGGACGCTTCGAGGGATCGGTTCATCTTCTGGCCATTCGATCAGAGTCATCTCGCGAACGGGGATTTTGACACAGAGTCCCTCGAAATCAATGGGAACGATTGGCATGCCATTTTCGGTATAGGTCATCCCTGCGCTTACGATTCCAGTCAGGATCTGCTGTCTTCGCACTGCGCCAGCAAGATAGCCCCATTTCGCTTCTTCACTATCCTCGCGTGTGACGCCACGTTCCAGATCATTCAGTTCAAGAAGATCCTCACTACCCTGACGGCGTGGCATCTGTGCAGGGGCCTTTTCAACAGGGATGGTTTCCTGAGCGGTCTCTTCAACGGCTTCAGTAACTTTCTTCTTAGGCATTTTTCTTCTCCTTTCCTAGAAGAGTTCATCCGCATTCACGACCTTGCGAGTTGTGCTGCGTGGTGGCTTCCCAGGTGGTTTCTTCTGGGAACCAACATTAGCTTTTTCTGCCGGTATGGCCGCGGTTACGGATGGTGAAGATACACCGCTGGCAGATACAGAGGAAGCCTGACTGCTTTTCCAGTCAGGCTCGTGTAAGATTGCCTTGCGGCTCTTCAGTTTTTTATAGTCCGGATGCAGGGAGTAGTCAAAGCGCTTGGCTCGCATGACTTTCTGACCTCTTATGAAAATCAGGACCTGATCCGGGGGTAAACGCAAGACCTCATCAGGGGTAAGCAATGGGCGCCGGCCAAGTGAGTTGGTCTTACGGAATCTTGGGGTATAATCGGTAATGTGCATGGTGTTGAGTTCCCGCATCGTACCTTCCACTTCGACTGATGCTGTTCCAATGCGGTCACTGAAGTACTCAGCGGTCAGCATATCTGTGCATCCGAGAAAAACCGTGCTGTCACAGGCGCCGAGGATCTCTTGCCATTGATCGTCTGGGTATCGGTTGCGCATCTGGCCGACATTTTGAAAAAAGACGGCGACGGAGCAACCTCTTGAACGGATGGTAGAGCATTTTTTAGTGAAATCGGGGATAAGGCAGCAGTTGGGAAACTCATCAAGGATGAATTTTACCTTCGGGTGCAGCATCCCGCCCTCACAATAAGCATCGGCATAGCGGATCAGACGAATGAACAGGAAGCTAAAAAACAAGGAGCTGAGGAAATCATAAGTGCTATCCTGATCGGAGACGATGCAGAAATATGCGCACTTTTGTTTACCGGGCAGCTCCAGGTCGATCTCATTGTAGGAGGTGATATTCCGCACCTGCTGGGCTTGCAGAACTGCCAGCTTGCTTCCGAGGCCGATGATAACACTCGTGCGAACGGTTTCGCTCGATTGCCTGAAGATTGCGTAGGGCGCAGATGCAGGTGATGGAGGAAGCAGCTCTCCCGTGTATTGGTTCGCGTGCTCGTGGCTAATGCTGGCCATCATATCAGATAAGCCCTTTTCGGTTTGAGTATAGAGAAGGTCATACACCGTCGCGATGTTCCGCTTTTCCGGAGGCATCTCCAACGCAACATAGAGAACAAGCGCTTTTAGAAGGTTGAGTTCTGCGTTGTACCAGAACGCGTCTTTCGAATCACCGCTAGTGTTCTGGAGTACAATGTCGGCAAAGGTCTGGGCCATGAGCTCACTTGATCCGACTTCACCAAGACAGTTCCAGGAGTCGCTATGATCCATTTCAACAAGGTTGAAGACTTTGACAATATATCCGTTCTCACGGAGATACTCGCCCATGGATTCATATAGTTCGGATTTTGGATCAGTCAGGATCACGCTCTCACCACGCTTGACCGCTTGCAAAACGAGGTTTCGTGAGATGGCTCTGGATTTTCCCGTACCGGAAGATCCGCATACGGCAAGATTTGCGTTGAGACGGGTGTCCTTTGGAAGCGTCAGGACTTGACCATCCGGGAGCATCCCAAGGATGTCTTGGCTGGTCCTTTTTGCACTCGTCACCTCAAAGCATGCAGATGCCTCTTTGGGTGACATGAAGCTTGCCGTTCCGTAGCTTCCAGAATTCGATACGGTCAGATTGCGATCAGAGTCTGTCACACCATTTTGGCCCCATCCAATTCGGAGTCCAAATACACAGAGTACGGCAATGCCAAGGACTACAACCCCAATGGCAATGAGTCCTTCTGGAAAGTGAAACAGCGCTCGAACCACTTCGCTGATCTGCGAGGATGGAAGCCCTGGCGAAGTACGATAGTCACTACCCGCCGATTTCCAAGCATTGATGTTAATAATGAATTGCGCAATGATACCAGCAGTGTAAAGCACGCAAGGAATCAGGACGGCAAGGCTAAGTGCTATTTTCAGTTTTCTTTTATCCATAATCTAATCTGCTTTCTAACGGACGTACCTCAATGGCCGGCCCCACAATTCTCTGGATAACCTGCGTCTGATAGTCAAAACAGAGCATGATCGGGCTACCTCGAAAACCTTCCGGCATCGGATGGATATCCGATAGCATGAGTAGGTCACATTGGTAGTTCAAAAGAACAGGCCTGTCGAGTGAGGTCTCGATTGCGTCATATTCGCGGGTAGGGATTCGTGGTGGGTGGAAAGGTGATAATGCGGCGCGATTGATTTCCATTGTCAGTTCATCGTGGAGAATGAGCTTCAGGAGAGTGTCACCTTCCTTGTTATTGGTAAGGAACAGACATTGAGCAAAGAAAGTCGAAACGACGAAGTACTTGTTCCCAAATGGCTTTGCTCCATGACAGAGGCGCTGTGCCACACTCATGGTGGATCCGATGACGATCTGGTGGATTGACGTGATACCGAAACCTCTTGCGAGCAGAAGGCTTTTCACAGCGGCAGCATAGTTCTCCTCGCTATTCTTCATCCAGTACATTCTTGTGCTACCTGTGAAGTAAAGAAAGAAGCAACACCGCCCTTTGACGATAATACCGATTGTGCGTGAGCTCTTGGATACCGACTCCGGGGAGTACTCCTCGATGGCGACACGCAACTCGTGTGATGCGTAGTAATAGATTTTGTTGGGATCCGGCACGACCGCATTCGTCGCTCTTTTGGCAGGCGACATGAGAGATGGCTTTTGAGAGATGAGGAGCGTCGCTCCGGCCGCATTAGACATAACCGTCCCGATGGCAATTGCGTGAAGCCGCAGGATTTTGTCGATCCAACCGGGGTAAATGCGCTCAGAGCTATTGACTCTTGAATAGATCATGGACACCGCTTCTGGATCCCTCTGTGCAACATACTCGAACCCCTTCTGCGTCAAGCTCATTGAACGAATCACATGGCGCTTATGCTTCTTCCGATATAGTCGCACATAGCCTTCCCGAATTGCACGATACATGACCCTGCGATTCCATTCAGCGCCGCCACCGATCCGCACCGCCAGCTGCGTCGGAAACTCGATACAGTATCCAACAAGCCAGAGCAATTCGAGTAAGCGATCATTCTTACATGTAATCATAGACACTCCAATCAAATCAGCAGCAAGGCTGCCAACAGGCTGCCAGAGGCTGCATCATAAAGCTACTCACAAAAGAGCAAAACTGACCAAGCAAAAAACACCCAGACAGAATTTGTATTGCCAAACACTACCTATTTCTGCGCTCCCTGAGTGGGGACAGCTCGTATGCACGAAATCACTACCAATTTCTGCCCATCACTCAGAGCAGGTTTTGGTAGTTGTTTTAATGTGATTTTTAGCCCAGGATGAAAGCGTTTCAGGTCTCATCAGGTAGAACTCTGCGCTGTCCCGATCAGACATCCTCGTAGCCTGGAGGACCGTGCATAGGAGACCGCTATCATTGGTCAGTAGCATCGATTCAATGACATCCAAATACCGCTTGGTTTCAATGTTGTCATAGTCACGAATGCGCCTTTTCCCAAGAGCAGCATCATAGTTGTGAACAATGCAGATGGCGCAGCTACCAAAGCGCTCCATTGGGTTCTCTTTGAGATAGTCCATAATCGCATACCGAAGTGGCCGAGTCAAAAATGCTTGATTATCTCTCTGATTCCTTTTCGGAAGAATCGCGGGAACTGAGATCTTGAGCCAATCATGAGTCTCCTCGACCTTAATCCCCAGCAGATCCGCCACCTCACAATAGAATGGCGCCGTATCATCACGAACTGTTCTGGCGGTCAGATTTCTCAGAGTAACCGAGGATACTTCTGCCGATCGAACCAGACTAAAGAGTTTTTGCTGGGGGTTATACTGATCCATACGCTCTAAGTCGCTAGCGACCTGAAAGAGTTCGTGGCTGATACCATCAAAATCAGAAGCCACTTGGCGCATGACTTGAATGTACTTGGGGTTATCCATATCACACCTCACAGTTTGTAGATTTGCTCAACGCCGTCAGAGCCAGTCAGGACTCCATAATCGTTATCATCTCTTGGAATCAGCTCATCCAGGGACTTCATATCATCTACGACAATCAAACGAACGGACGCCTCTGGCACGAGTGTGCGAGAGGCGTTGATCGATGGGATATTGCGTTGGCTACCGGAAATCAGATCATAATCCTTATCGGCTGAAGAGAATGAGAGAATTGCCGGAGGCTCACTCGCACAAAAATCCAGCACATGATCTCTCATCTGGATGAATGCCCAGAAAGCCATGATGGCTTCCTGCGTCTTCCCGTGATCTAATGAGTATCGACTTGTTGCGAGGAATTGGCCGTCCGGCGAGAAATAGGCCAGGCCCTCTTGCCGGAGACGTGCGAGGATCTGGCCATAGGAACGATTGCTCATATGATCGAAGAGCAACCGCATTTGTCGCTGTTCAACGACACCGAAGATGGTCAGCAGCCGAATCATAAAGGCAACTTCCCTCCTTCGAACGGTATTGGAAAACTTCATTATGCTCTCCTTTGTGTAGAGATAGGAAACCGCATAGTGTAAAGGAAAACCGCAATTACGCTTAGTGTAGAGCTAATGTAAACATGACCTTTGCTGTGTTTTCATTCGACAACATTATGTGTATTTTGAGCGATCTTTTCCTTGAGAATCTGGTTGAGTTCCATGCGGTCGGTTGTAATCAGCTGTTTCTCCAAGGGGGATGCCTTGAACGAAACTGTGATGTGGTTGGAGTTCGTGGAGATCAGTCCTTGGCCACGTTCAAAACGAGTGATCGACATGATCTCTGCATCAGATAAGTGGAGAATGTGCTGGACGCGCTGCGCCTCATCATTTTCTAAGTTCAAAATGATTTTGGTCTTTGCAACATTTAAGATGCCTTTGCCGAACCGGCTTCGATCAAGGTCGCCAATATCCTGGGTGGCAGCAATGGCCGCACCGCCGTAGCCACGAATGATCTTGAAAATCTCCTGAACCCACTCGCCTGCAAGGGCCTTGGTGTTGTTTGGGTTATTGGTATCATCGTCTCCAATAAGTTCCCATGCTTCATCAATGAAGATCGCCTTTTCTTTTGTGCGGTCTTCTTTGGCTTTATCCCAGACGTAGTCGAGTGCGACAAACATGCCTACAGGCAGAAGCTCTCCCGTTAACTCGGAAATATCAAGGACTGTGTAGAGATTGTCGAGCTGCACATTCGTGTGCTGATTGAAGGTTTTGGCGGATCCATTCACGAGACGATTCAGAATATTACCCATCCGCCTCGTCTCGGGAGATTCCATTAGAATCTCATAGATGTCACCAAGGAGCGGCATCTCCCGGTAGCGATCCGGATGCTCTGGATCAATCAGCGACTCATTATTGTGCGTGATTCCTTTCTTCGCATAGGTTCGAATTAGCGCTTCGTCAAGGAGCTGCCGTTCTTCATGGCTGATATCTGGAATTAGTAGTGAGAAGAAAATGTGCAGCTGCTGAATCTTCTTTGCCAAGATCGAGTTCTCGCTAATTACGCCATCGATCAACTGATTGGCGCTGAGATCCTGCTTGCGGATCTCGCAGACATTGATACATTGCTTCGATGCCGGACTAATGGAAATGAACTCACCGCCAATGTTATTACAGGCTCTCAGAAACTCATGGCCTTTGAGAGGTGCTATGATGAAGACCTGGGTACCTTTCCGACGCATGCGGAGAGCTATCAACTGGAGCGTAAAGGTTTTGCCGGCGCCGCTTGTTCCAAGAAGTACCATATTGGCGTTTTTATATACGCGGCTATTGAAGATATCCACGATGACCAGGCTGTTGTTATGCTGATTAACACCGAGCAAGATGCCATTCTCGTCACTCATCTCAAACGAGGTGAAGGGATAGCAACTGGCCGCAGAGGATGTCAGCATATTGCGCTTGCTGGCCTCGAACAACTTCTTATCCAGCTTACAGAACGGAAGGATCGAGAGAAGCGCCTGTTCCTGCCTGAAGCGGCAGATACGAATGTCCATATCCTGTGAGATCATAAGGCGACGCACTTCAGAGATGCGCCACTCCAGGTTCTCCAGAGTATCTGCAGTAACCGTGACCAGGGTGTTGCAGTAGTAGAAGTCCTCGTAGTTCGCAAGACCTTCTTTCAGGAAGTAGCCTGAACGGATTGCGCTTTCGAAATCATCAAAGTCCGAATTGGTATCCGAAGTGTCTTTCAAACGACTGCGGTTGATTCGGATCTGTTGACCCAGCTTAGCCTGAATGCGTTCTTTTGGCTCGCGGGAAAAATAGAAATCGACATCGATCCCTTCGCCAGCATTGACGAGAATACTCGTCCACCCAGCCACAACGCGAGGATTATACCCATCAGAGGGAACAATGAGATATGCATGGTATACTCCGTCCATTACTACATATGACCCATGAGTCAAGTCAATGGAATCGGGGGCCAGTACACTTTTAAGGGAGACTGGTACTGTGATGTCGGTATCCCTCCGAGCTAGCTGGAGCTCCCCGATGCGCTGCTCAACTGTTTTTACCTCACAAGTTGATCGGTTGAAAATGGTGTAGAGGATCTCCAACAGAAAAGCGTTTTCGTCATCATGGGTAACAACCGCATTGTCGCAGTGTAGGAAATACTGCCGCGCTGTCTGAACAGCCGTTTCCAGAGCCGAGACAATCTCTGAGTACTCCGGTTTGCGATTCGTGACAGCTTCATACTCAAAAATCACAAGGAATCTGCGGGTAATTGCTTCTCTCGAGCCAATTGTCTGGATAAGGCGATAGTAGTCCAGCTGCAATTCTCGGCACTTTGGATTACTCTCGGACTCCATATCCCGCTCAATGGTACTCAGGTGTTTTCCGATGTCGGCCTTCTTTGTCAACACTTTGATTTGGATTTTTATGGGGGAAATCTTCATCCAGCTCGCGAAGCTGGCAACGATATTCTTCTGCTCAGATGTACTGCGTAAAAGAAAGTTGATCGGTTCAACTTCGAGGACTCTGATGTAACGACCGTCCTCCATTTCAATAATGCCGTTGCGGATATCCTTTACTGGAACAAAGTCTTCCGAGTAAGTCACCTGCTTTTTATGACTTGGCACCATCTTGCGATTATTTTTGTTGAGCTGCTTTTCGGTTTTTGCAGGGCGTTTTCGTTTCTTGCGAGGCTGCTTGATCCGAATGCCTAACTGTTCGGGCGGCTTGGTAGCTTCTTGCTCCCATATCCTCTTTTTCTGCTTCCTAGCGGTTTCAGGTATAGTGACATCAGAGCGATAAAGGTTCCGCCGGTGAATGAACCAGCGAACCCAATTGATCGCAAATTCCGAAAGTGAATCGCCCTCAAAACCGATGATGCCAAAAATACCAAGCGGGAGTGGGAGCAGGCAAAGAATGATAATCCGCACAGTAAGCGACATAGGCAACTTGATGATGGGAATACCCGTCAACAAAACGAGCACGCAAGCTTCAATCGCATTGCGTGCTCGAATCATTCCGCCAAATAAGCGCCCACTTGCAAGAAAGTTTGGCGGGATATAGTAAATATCCCGTTCTTCGTTTGGTTTGCTCATGTTCTGCCTCTATTCTATTGTCAGTTTCCGATGATCCAAAACGGCCCACCGGATCCAGCGCGCTTACTAGCTTCGTTGAGGATAATGGACATATCCCAACTCTTCTCGGATCGCTTATAACTGGAAGGATCAGCGACGAGTATCTTTCCATCGGATGTGCAGCCTCTCAGGACAATGAAATGGCCACTCGATGTAAAATGGCCTTTCGTCATGAGTGCAACGACTAACTTGCCTTCCGCAAGCGCATCGATGATGCGCTGTGGTTCAGAAGCTGTGCAGTCCTCAACGCTCAGATCCCACGCTTGCGCTGCTCCAGGTATCAAAGAACGATAAGAACCATTGCCGCTGCACCAGTACCCGTGCTCATATGCCCATTGAGCCATATGAGGTGGATCAATGGTTTCTGAGGTAAGACTGGATATCACTATGGACATTGCAGTCGGGCCGCAGGCATAACCACCAATCGTATCTGTACCATATGGTGAGTACTTCCAGCGTTCATCTAACTGGTTGTAATAGACAACCTGTGTTTCACCATCGGCGAAGACAACTCCGTCGTAGGATAGACCCATCGCAGAGAATTCCGTGTCACTCAGGCCCTGGTAAACCCCATCGCCCAAGAGGACAGTCAAGTTTTGCGCATATTGGCTTGCAAGGAGTTTCTGATCGTCTGACAGCTGGAAGACCTGATCGGCAAAATACGCTTCTCCATTATAGGAGATGGTATAGATCCGAATGGTCTCATGAAAGGTTTCGCCCGAGTCTTCGTCACCTTGCTCAGGGGGAATTTCTCGCTCTTCATCCGTGAAAGCAAAAGAGTAGAGCTTATCCTTGTTAGCGGTGAGCAAAGCCTCCATATCTTCCTTGGAAATAGATGCAATATCTGTGTCCTTGTGTGCGCAATACTGGGAAACAAACGCATTTGCATTAAACACCACATCAGCGCCAAAGGGATTGTTGATCTCTTTTCCATCACAGCCGGACGATGCAAAATCAGAATCAATGCGTTCAAGAACATCCGTTAATCCTTCAGAGAGGATGGAACTGATGCCCTCGTTGATGGCTGTCATATTCTGGACTAACACTTCATCGTTCGAGATTCCATTCGGGGAGTCCGTTCCATCGCCCAATAATGATCCGAAGATGATAGAAGGAAGCATAGCTACAAGAATTAGAGGCAACAAAACTGCCGCGATCAACGGAATCAGCCATTTCGCAGAAGACTTCCCTGCTTCAATTGCCGCACCATGAGCACCACCTGCAGCTGCGCCCTTGGCAATATTGGAAATTGCTTTGCCAGTCTTTGCGGCACCCGCAACTGTGGATTCGGTCGATGTTTGCTGCTGGCTTTTTTCATCACTCATTAGATTTTGTCCTTTCTTTTGGGAACAGGCGGCATCTGAGAAACGATGCGTTCCTCATACCTAATCTTGTCACCTTCATCGGTATAGGGCGTTTTCTCAACTTTGGGCTGAGCATACTGCCGATACCACGAGGCACCGTCTACTGTTTGGACTGTATCATACGGGCCAGTTGGGGCCATGTATTGTTCTGTGCTGTACATAGCAAACTCCCTATCTGACTGCCTATCAGGTGAGACCTCAAGGCCCGTGATGCGTCCACCGCCGATTTCAACATTCTGAAATATGGGTGGCGCTCCAGAAATGCGTGCACTCTCAACCACAGAACCGTCATGCTCTCTAGCGCCAGATGGGATAGGTGTCCCATTTGCAGACGCAGTAGGAGAAGCTGTTCCTGCGGCTGTGCCGCCATCAAGCGTAACTACGTCTTCTGACGTAATGGGAGATGGAGGGATGAGGCCACCATCATCTGCAAGTGCGCTACCTGAGTCAACAGGCGAATAGCCCAAATAGCTTGTCAATGCCTCAGCCGCCTGATCACCGGTGATGGACCCGACTGAGGATATGCTGCCTTTTGCCACAGCTCCAACAACGCTCATTGCAAATTTGCCTCCATTTTGCAGGCTTGATTCGAACATAGCGCCACCCACAAGATTGCTGAGTCCTTTTGCATTGCCTGTAGCGCTTGCGGCTGCCGCGTTTCCAGCAGCACGTCTCGTAACGCCGACAAGGCCGTTTCCTCCACCTGTAAAAGCAGCGCCGGCGGCCTGTGCATTTGTGTGAGTGCTGTTACTTGAGGAATGATGGTTAAATACAGTTCCACCTACAGCCCCCGCAACAGCAGCAATGCCGCGTCCGGCAACCATGAGCTCAGTCAACATACTTCCACCGGTTCTGCCGACATTGATTCCCAAAGAAGCCATAAAACTATCAATTTTCTGGCTGACTTTAAGGAATCCAATGGCGCATAGAAACCAGATAAAAACATTGCCAGCAACTTCTTCCTTGCTCGATGCCGCAATGGCACTTTCTACTTCGCTCTCATCGATGGCAAAGGCGGTTGTCGAAAGTACGCATAAGAGCAGCAATACAAGTAGTATGATATGTGCTTTTCTCTTCATCTTTACCTCCTCAAACGGATAACGGGTTGGCAAGAAAACTGCCAACCATACTCGTGAATAAGCGCAGGCACCATGCATTCATGATCAGCAAAAAAAGCTGGCCTCCAAGCATTCTGCACCATGCACTAAAGACATTTGATGTGTTTTCTGATGCCCCTGTAGCGAATGCGACTGGAGCTGTGTAGATCAGAACGCCGACGAGAATGTATCTCTCCGCTGCCTCGAATAGAAGCTTGATATAGTTCCATGCTACGATGAGCACCAAAATGAGTACAATCAAACTTACCGAGCCGGACACAAGGCTGCCCACCAAAACTGTTACTACGCTGGCAAAACTTGCAAACTCGATTGGGGGAAGTGCTGTGTCTACCACCCAGTCGTATGGCGTTCCTACGATTCCCAAAACGAGCACCATAATCTGATCCGCAAAAAGTGCTAAAAAGATAAAGAGAATGGATTTGATGGCGAGCTTGACTGGATCCTCCGCACTAAGGCCCAGTCCAAGCCCAAAGTTTCTGAATAGCTGCCACACAAAGTTCAGTAAGATGAAGCCTACACCAATCGCTACGAATATTTCATAGAGCGTTTCAGCGGCTGGGAAATAGCGTAGAAACGTGCTCATATCACAGCCTAGCGCACCGAGTACGGACCCTGTGATCAGATCCAGCAGATTCATGACCTGTGTGGCAATCCACTCAACAATACTGTCTAAGATTCCCATGCGGCTCCTCCTGCATCTGCTTAGAAGTGGCCTAACTCATCATCGAAGCTACTTTCAGGCAGGTAGTATGCTGCGGTGAGGCACATGGCAATGCCAGCGACAATACCGGATAAGAAACAGATAATATTCTTCATGTCTTGATTCTCCTTCGTAATTAGGGAGTCCAAGTGCCACCGGAAAAGAATGGTGTCACATAGGCCATGATAAAGCCAAGGCTATTGAGAATGGCCCAAGTAATAATGATCCGCTTTAACCATGCACGGGACTCATCAACCGTTCGTCCAGATCTGGAGAAGTTCATCAGAAGAAGCGCAATAGCCGCAGTAACAACAGCTGCGATGGTGCTGATGCCGAGGATTTGAGTGTACACATCCTGCATGATTGCACTCGCCTTCGTCCAAATGGTGTCAGCAGCAAAGGCGCGTGTGGAAAACATGGTCAGCATCGTAGGCACGAGAAAGGCAGTATATAGGCCTCGGCCTGCATTTACATTTCTGAATCGCTCCTGCAGCTTCTTGATGACGGCAGGTTTGTTTAGATTCATATTGGGAAGTCCTCCTTTCAAATAGAGCCGAAAAGAAAAGCCGGGAACTCGGGCAGTACGACCTGAGTTCCTGGCTTCACATGAAAAATGCCTCCCGATGAAAGGAGGCCGTCCATCAATGAATCTTTTCGACGCTATCATCTTACCATTTAGGGGATACAGATGCAATTAAGCAGAACTTCAAGTTTCGTTCGAAAACAGTTCAATAGTGGTTCAAGGTAAAAACTGCTTGATAATCTCCATGCAATCACGCGCCGTGTAACCCCACAGAATGCGGTCAATCGCACGAATTGCCATGTTGAGATAGCTATGATAGGTTACCATCGACATGGGGAATCCTTGCCGATCAAGTTCCGCTAGGATCACCTCACGATTCGCGGGCTTCTTTTTTGAGAAGTATGTGAGGTAGAGGACTTGATACATTAGCTCACCGTGGTCTGGATCCATTCGCACCGTATTAAGCGCGTTATCAATGATCTGGAGCATGTTCTTGCTCCGAATAACTGTTCTGGCGTACCCCTCCAGTTTAGAACCGGACAAATCCACGCCAGCCAATTCGGCATTGACTTCAAGTGTGGAAAGGCGGGTACCATGCTCCATTTCCATTCGAACATTCATATCTGCTTCCGAGATTTGGATCGCATATGCTACTTTCCGGTACTGCTTGAGCAGATGCCTTGTGTTATGATACTTATCCGCATCCTTGCGTTTTGCGGTCTTCGCCTCTAAATGATCAACACCGGCTTGGATGCCGGTTTCGATCTCTGTTTTCAAAGCTTCTTTTTCTATCTCAAACGCGGGAGTGCTATCTGATGTCATTGTTTCATCTCCTTTCCGGATTGGGACTCAGTCGGTGGATCGCGGCTATTCTTCTCCTGATTTGTTACCTCCCAGTCTAAAGCACTGTAGAAGACTAATGGAATTTGGCGAGCAAAAAAAGAACTTCGGATCACCAGAAACACTTGAATTCTCAAGGCTTTTCGGGGCTTCCCTATAGTGTGAGCGGGTGGGACGCGAGTTTCAATGCTGATATCCATCTTGCCTTCATCGGGATCGACCAAATCAGCAGCCTTTGTAATGCCAATGATTTCGCCAATACTGCTTAGTTCGAGCTCTTCGCAGGTATCACCGAAAATCATTTCTCGATACCGACACATTGAAATGACAGAGCCGCGTGAGCTTGAAAAACTCACACGGCTGATAATTCCATATTCGCCAGCTTTCAACATGAAGCGGCCAACGCGTGATTTCGACCACCCCCAACGTTTTGCTAGGTAAGTATATGAGAGCAACGGCATACCTCGCATATTGGAGTAATACACAACCGGCATATACTCCGATCCTCGCACCTTGGGATCGTTTAAGATGGTGTGCAGCCACATGTCCATAATGGCGTCCAATTCACTAAATACGATCCCATCTGTTTTGAGAGCGACTCGTAGGAGCATTCGACCAACAGGTAATGGGAAGAAAAAGAATCCAGAGCCCTTATAGCTATAATAGTTATACTGTAGGCTCGTGCAATGCTCTTTCCAATTGGTGATAGAAAAGCGAATGATCTCATTCTCCTCATCCAGCCATTCATAAGTCAGGAACCCGTATTTCTCGTAATAGTCCAATTGCTCAAGAGCTTGTCTTTTGGAATGGACACGTAGAATCCTGGGTAACGATCCAAGCTTGCAGATCCATTGGCCAGGCGCCTCCATGTATCTCGCCCCACTAATCATACGCTCATTTGAGCGGAAGTTCGCATAGCTAAAGAGTGCCATGAGACTGAAAAGATGGACGGTTCCTTCATTTCGGAATTCCTTGTGGTTATTAAAGTGACGGAACCACGGTTTCCATATCCTGACTTTCGGAAAGCTCACTAATTGTTGCTTTTGTATGCAGTTCATCTCATACACCCCCTTTCCAGCAAAGTAATAGATTTAAGATACCGATTCCAAGTCCCCTGGTCAGGGGGACACAGGCATTTCAGCCTCGGCCCATGCTTGTGGGTGCGTCGTCCCTCGGTTTGAGGCCTAGCCGGACGAGTGTACCATTGTTTTCCCGTGCAGTCGTCGCAACGAGGCTTGACCACGCCTCTTTCACTTGCTCATAGTGGCTCGGACACGGTGATGTCTTGGAATCGTATGCAGTTTTCAAGGTGCAGTACTGGGAAAATTGAGTGAGAAGATACAGTTGCCAAGAGATAAAACACCTCGCTTGCACTTCTCGTAATAAATGTAGAAAATAGCACCCTTTTGACCACCCACGGATTTGAAAAAACAAAAATGTCTCTGATACCGGCGTGGTATCAGAGACTAACAAAGAGAAGTGAGTGGAGATTGATTTCAGTTTAGCAGTTTCTCTTATGCCAAATGATACTGTTACAAACCATCAATTCTTTTTTTCTTCTGTACGTCTGTATGTATGATTTCATTTATTCAGGTAGGCTCCATTAAATCCCTCCCACGGACATGCCAATCCTTGCGCCCGATATACCGATGTGATAAGATGTCAACAAGTCGGAATTTGCGGAGGTGAACAGAATGAACACAGCAACACAGGACACTCTGTTTTTCTTTGATCGGCATCAGGCTGTTTATCCGCTGTATGAGTGCTTTCAGAAAAAACTGCTTGCCAGATTACCCGAAAGCCGAATCAAAGTACAAAAATCTCAAATCTCATACTACAATCGGCATCTTTATGCCTGTATATCCTTTTTGAAGGTAAAAAAGAAATCAGAACTACCCGAGGACTATTTTGTGCTTACACTTGGGCTTCCTGCTCCGCTGGAATCAAACCGGGTGGCGGCAAAAACCGAGCCGTATCCGGGACGGTGGACAACGCATTTTGTTATCAGCAGTCCGTCCGATTTGAACGAAGAACTATTTGATTGGATTGAGAATGCGTACCGTTTTGCACAGTCAAAGTGATAATGCGCAACTTTCAGTATGATAAAATAAAGAAATTATTGGAGAGGTAAAATATGGTTGGAAGAATTTATCACGTTGGATTAACCGTTTCTGATTTGGATCGCTCGATTGCTTTCTACAGAGATATTCTTGGGCTTGAATTTCAGGGCGAAATCTTTATGGAAGGCGAAGGGACAGATAAAATGTTCCATAAGGCAAATTGCAAAGCAAGGGTTGCTTATTTGAACGGTTCTAAGGCTATTGAAGCACCACCGGTCGAGCTGATTCAGTTCGTAGATAGAGAAATCCATAAAGAACAGTCAGACTTGTTTACGACATCTATCTCAGAAGTATGCTTTTACACGGATGAAATTGATTCTGTCTACAAAACCCTTATCGAAAATCATGTGGAGTGCTTGTCTGAGCCGCAATATTTCGATTTCAGAGCAAATGGATTTGGGGAAAGCCGAGCTTTTTATTTCAGAGACCCGGATGGCATTATCCTTGAAATGATGCAGCCGCTCTGATAATAGGGGGAGAACCTTATGGAGAAAACACAAGAAAAAATCCAGTTACTGTTGCGAATCGCACATCGGCTGAACGAGGCAGGTGTAGAATGGGCCTTGGGTGCATCCATGCTGCTGTATTTCAAGGGCATCACCTCTGAGTTCCACGATATTGATTTAATGGTCGCTGACCATGACGCGGAATGTGTCCGCACGATTTTATCGGAAATGGGAGAGTTATGTCCGCCCAATCCTAAACCGAATCCTATGTACCGGACAAAAACCTTTATGGAGTTCCTGATTGATTCTGTCGAGGTCGATGTGATGGCTGGTTTTGCAATCGTGAAGGATGGAAAGGTTTATGATTGTGCTCTACGCAAAGAGCAAATCGTGGAGAAAATGCCACTCGGAACAGAAGTTATCCCGCTACAATCACCGTCATTATGGTGCAAATACTATCGGCTGATGGGAAGGGCTGAAAAAGCTGAGTTGATTGAGAAAGCGATGGAAGGATAACAATTCCAGTTTAACGAACAGGAGATGATGATCGCATGAAAATCCTATATGAACTATCTTGGCTATGGGAAACGCTGGGCATTGCACTTTTGGCTGCGGCTGTTTGCGTGGCTTGCGCCGCGCTGATCTGCAAGGTAGCGAAGAAGAAACTCAGCAAAAAGGTATTGACTGTCATAGGGGCTGCGGCATTTGTAGGGGCAATTCTGGCGATCATTCTGATCGCCCGGACACCGATGCCGCTTTGATAAGACAGGAGGCTTTTGCTATGGATAAGGGAAGATATTCGATCATATTCAGCAGCTTGACCGGTAACACGAAAATACTTGCCGAGACAATTCGCGCAGTGCTTCCGGCAGAAAACTGTGATTATTACGGTGTGCCTGAAACGCAAGAACTGCACTCTGAAATACTCTATATCGGATTCTGGACGGATAAAGGCAACGCGGATAATGCTACCTTGGAACTGCTGTCAAAGCTGAGAGGCAAAAAGGTTTTCCTTTTCGGAACGGCGGGCTTCGGTGGCAGTGTGGCATATTTTCAGAAGATCCTCGATCACGTTAAGCAGTCTGTTGACCCAAGCAATACTGTGGTCGGAGAATATATGTGTCAGGGGAAAATGCCGCAGTCTGTACGGGATCGCTATATGAAAATGAAGGCACAGCCGGAGCATCCGGCAAATATTGATGCGTTGATCGATAACTTTGACCGTGCGCTTTCCCATCCGGATGAGGACGATTTAGAAAGACTTAGAAAAATCATTTTGGGGTGACAGCTTTGACAGGAGAAATAGAAAAATGGTTGTACTTACCGAGCAGATAGAGATTCCGGCTTCCTATGAAAAATTAAAGGCATGGACTGCTAACTTTGAGGAAGAGTTTGTGAAATGGAGTCCCTACCACATCGAATGCAATCTCTATAACGGGAACTATCATGCTGGAAGCAAGGTCCGCTTCCGCGAGATTGTTATGGGGCTGGACTACGATGTGACAGGCACGATTACGGAATGCGAACAGGATGAGAACCACTTCCGCATTGTATTCCGGAGCGACAAGAAGACGGCATTCATCACCTTTGAAGGAAAAAGAACGGAAACAGGATGCCATTTCTCTCACACCGAGGCTTTCGGCATGACCACGCCGGTAATTGGGGCGATCATGAACTTTCTGATCTTCAAGGTGTTTTTCAGGAAAATGGCAAACTGGCGACTGATCCGGGACGATATGATTCTGGATAACAGGTATTTATACGACATTCTGACCGAAGGAAAATACCCGGAACGAATCCCGCTGGACACGCTGCTGACCGGCGCGAAGTAACCGAATGGGATGGCTTGATTATGCCGCTTCAAATTGTCAGAAATGACATCACAAAAATGAAGGTGGATGCTATCGTCAACGCTGCCAACGAGTCGCTGCTGGGTGGCGGCGGTGTGGACGGCTGCATTCATCGTGCTGCAGGACCGGAGCTGCTGACGGAATGTGAAACGCTCCACGGCTGCAAAACCGGGAGCGCAAAAATCACGAAGGGCTACAAGCTGCCCTGCAAATATGTCATTCATGCTGTCGGTCCGCGCTGGTATGACGGACGGCATGGTGAGCGCGAACTACTGACATCCTGTTATCGGACATCGCTCATGCTGGCGAAGGAATACGGCTGCGAATCGGCTGCGTTCCCTCTGATTTCCTCCGGCATTTTCGGCTATCCGAAGGATCAGGCTCTCAAAGTGGCGATTGACACCATTAGCAGTTTCCTTCTCGAAAATGAAATGACGGTGTACATCGTCATTTTTGACCGCAAAGCCTATCAGATCAGCGGCAAGCTGTTTGCCGATATTGCAGCGTACATAGATGACCGCTATGTGGATGAGCATACTGATAATCGTTCCGAGCGTCTGCGCAGGATGAACGCCTTCCGGATGGAAGAACCCATGCCTTGCGAGGCATCCGTTTGTGAAGAGGCAATCGAACAGCTCATGCCTCCCGTCTCTGCGGCGGCTGCCCCCAAAAAGGCGGCAACCCTTGATGACGCGCTGGGACAGATCGACGAGAGTTTTTCCGAGATGCTTCTGCGAAAGATTGATGAGCGCGGCATGACGGACGCGCAGTGCTATAAGAAGGCGAATATTGACCGGAAGCTCTTCTCGAAGATCCGCTCGGACAAGTCTTATAAGCCTTCCAAGCCCACGGTCATTGCGTTTGCCATTGCCCTTGAGCTGCCGCTTGTTGAAATGAAGGATATGCTCATGAAGGCTGGCTTTGCGCTCTCCCACTCCAACAAGTTTGACATCATCGTGGAGTATTTCGTGGAGCATGGGAACTATAATGTCTTTGAGATCAACGAGGCTCTGTTTGCCTTCGACCAAAGTTTAATAGGAGCATAAGGTCTATGGATAAAGTGTTTCAGAAATTTTTGCGAAGTGGTATTGACCTTTCGCCCGTAGGGGTGGAGCGTCGTGAAGATAACAACCCATACTTTTGCACGCCAAAAGGTGCATCTATTTTTGGCTGGGCGGGTGTGGACGGCATCCACTTCTGCTTTGTTCGAGACTTTGGCGGTATGGTATTTTCCGTCAGTCCCATGAACTCGGCTCCGGATTTTGTTCATCCGCTGGCAAACGATTTTGAAGACTTTCTGAGGTTGCTCCTTGCTTGCAGTGATTCGGCAGCGCTGGAACAGGCGTGGATGTGGGATAAAACCCAGTTTGAAGCCTTTTTGCAGGACAACCCTCCAACGCAGGATCAGCAAAGAACGCTATCAGAGCTTGCTGAGAAAATGAAATTGACGCCTATGGAACAGCCGTGGGTATACATCAAAAAGCTGCAAGCATCTTTTGATTATAGTAAGATCAAGTACACCGAGGACTATTATGATGTTGATATGAACCCAGAAGCAGAACCGACCATGCCTGAGTGGAAGGTCTACTTTGATGGAAACTTCTGGGGACATTCGGGAAAAGACCATGCCGGAACGGAAATCCGGTTGAATAAGCAATTTGACTGGGCGAGGCATCATTGGGTTATTCCTGCGGCGTATTCTTGCAGCAAGGGACTCGTCATGGACTTTTGTATGCGTACCCCGGAAGAAGACATTCGCAAGTTCATAACTAAATGGGATTTACACCCCGAAAACGACTCCTGCGAATACTTCACGCAGGAGCAGCAAATGCAGATAGATTTAGACAATCCACTTTGCCTTGACTTTATTCCTCGTTTGGAATTGAACGGGAAAACAATGCTGACCTCCCACGGCTGTTCCGTGGTCTTTAATCCATGTTTGCCAGACGGGGTGATCAATGAAGCGGAAGCAAAGTGGGCATTGGAACACTATGATTTGGATACATCCTATGGATGGATGATTTTTCGGGCAGCTTTTCCGTGGACAAGCAAACGCCGTCCTGAAATAAAAGCCCTCTCCCTTACAATGGAGCAGCAGTCGTGTCGTGTCCCGGGACCACATTTCAAGGCACACGCTCCCGGTGATTCGTTTTCTTTCCTCCATCCGGTCAGTGGAAAAAAATACACATTGACTGTACAGGAATTAGAGCAGCAGACAATTTCCGAAAAGCGTTACGGTTCTGACCGCTGGTTTTATCCTACGCATTTTACTGCTATGAGCTATACACTTTCTCCTGAACCTGACAGCGATGTTACGATCTGTGATTGCGCTGAGGGGGACAAGCCTTTGGAAATTGCGCCATGCTCTGACCGCTATGCACCAGAGGCACGAAACGATATTGCTTGTATCGGCATTATCGGCGGAGCGGACGGTCCAATCGCAATCGTGTGTGGAGACAGCTCAAAAGAAAAACTTCATGCAGTTTGTTCCTCTCTACACTTTGAGCCGGTGGAGGGTGATATTGAATGGCGTATCGTATTCAACATTAAAAGCTCCAATGAAATGTCATTAGGGCTGATCTAAGAAGAAAGCGGAGGCAAAGAAGGTGAAACAACACACTTACATCGCAATCGACCTGAAATCCTTCTACGCCTCCGTGGAGTGCCGGGAGCGCGGCTTAGATCCTCTGGACACAAACCTTGTTGTTGCGGATGAAAGCCGTACCGATAAGACCATCTGCCTTGCCGTCACGCCCTCCCTCAAGAGCTACGGTATCTCCGGACGCGGGCGGCTATTTGAAGTCAAACAGCGCGTGAAGGAAGCGAATGCCGGACGGCAGCACGACGCGCCGGGACACAGATTGGACGGCACATCACACTTCTACTCTGAGCTGCAAGCAAACCCGTATCTGGCGATTGACTTCATCATCGCGCCGCCTCGGATGGCGTACTACATGGAGTATAGCACCCGCATCTATCAGGTTTATCTCAAATATATTGCCCCGGAGGACATCGTGGTCTACTCCATCGACGAGGTGTTCATGGACGTGACGGACTACCTGAATACCTACAAGCTCTCGGCACATGATCTCGCCATGAAGATTATCCTCGACGTGCTTGAGACAACCGGCATCACGGCAACCGCTGGGATCGGGACGAACCTCTTTCTCTGCAAAGTGGCAATGGACATTGTAGCGAAGCACATCCCAGCCGACAAGAACGGCGTCCGAATAGCCGAACTGGATGAAATGAAGTTCCGGCGTGAGCTTTGGGCGCACCAGCCTCTCACGGATTTCTGGCGCGTGGGTCGAGGTATTGCGAAGAAACTTGAGCAGAATGGGATGTTCACAATGGGCGATGTTGCCCTTTGCTCGGAGCGGAATGAGGACTTGCTTTATAAGCTGTTCGGCAAGAACGCGGAATTGCTCATCGACCATGCGTGGGGCTGGGAGCCTACGACCATTGAGGCAATCAAGGCATACCGTCCCAGCTCCAACAGCATCAGCTCCGGTCAGGTATTGCACTGTCCCTACGAGCCGCAGAAGGCGAAGCTGGTTGTCCGGGAAATGACGGACTTGCTTGTGCTGGACTTGGTGGACAAGGGGCTTGTCACCGACCAGATGGTTCTCACAGTTGGCTACGACATCGAGAACCTAACCGATCCGGCACGACGGGCAAAGTATCACGGCGCGGTTGAGACAGATCATTATGGAAGGCAGATTCCGAAACAGGCGCACGGCTCTATCAACCTCGACGGTCACACATCATCTACGCGCAAAATAATGTGTGCTGTGTCAGAACTCTTCGACCGGATCGTGGACAAGAATCTGCTTGTCCGCCGTATGTATGTTGTAGCAAATCATGTCCTGCCGGAAGCGGACGCGCCGAAGAAAAATGACGGTGCTGTCCAGCTCGATCTCTTTACCGACTATGCCGCCGAAGAGAAAAAACAGAAAGCTGAGAATGCCGCCTTGGAGCGTGAGCGGAAAATACAAGCCGCCACGCTTGCAATCAAAAAGAAGTATGGAAAGAACGCCATCCTCAAGGCAATGAATCTTGAAGAAGGTGCAACCGCGAAAGACCGCAATGCGCAGATTGGAGGGCATAAGGCGTGAACAGAAAATACAACGAGATCATGGGGCTTCCTCACCACGTCTCCAAAACGCGATCACAAATGCCGATGTCAGATCGTGCAGCGCAGTTTGCGCCCTTTGCCGCCCTCACCGGCTATGATTCTGCAATCAAGGAAACCGGACGTCTGACCGACGAAAGGATTGAGCTTGATGAGGGAGCCTTGACCGCTTTGAACATGAGGTATCAGCTTCTCATGGATGCCCTTGATGAAGAGCCGGAGGTTGAAATAACCTACTTCAAACCTGATGAGCGCAAAGCTGGCGGTGAGTATGTAACTGCAACCGGCGCAGTCATAAAGGTTGATGACTTTGAGCGCCTGATTACCATGCAGGACGGCACGAAGATTCCGATGGATGACATCCTAAGCATTGACGGAGAGCTGTTCTTGTCCTTAGAATAATGTCGCTTGCCATGCGACCAAATGAAGTGAATACCGAAGTACAATATGACTGTAAGGTGAGACACCAAGCAGTCATATTTTTATATACGGAGGTACAAAACATGAGAAAGAACTTGACGGAGATCGTATTCATCCTTGATCGCAGCGGCTCTATGAGCGGACTGGAAACAGACACCATCGGAGGATTCAACTCCATGATTGAAAAGCAGAAAAAAGAGAATGGCGAGGCATTGATCTCTACCGTTCTCTTTGACAACGTGAGCGAGGTTATCCATGACCGTGTGCCGGTTCAGAAGGTGGAGCCGATGACCGACAGGGACTATTCCGTTCGCGGCTGCACCGCGCTTCTGGATGCTATCGGCGGAGCGATTCATCACATTGGGAATGTCCATAAGTACGCAAGAAAAGAGGATGTCCCTGAACACACACTGTTCGTCATCACAACGGATGGCATGGAGAATGCAAGCCGCCGTTATGACAGCGAGAAGGTCAAGAAAATGATTGAGCGTCAGAAGGAAAAGTATGGCTGGGAGTTTTTGTTCCTCGGTGCAAACATCGACGCGGTTGAGACGGCAAGGCATTTCGGAATTGGTGCAGACCGAGCGGTCAACTACCACTCTGACCATGAGGGAACGCAGCTCAACTATGAAGTTCTGAGCGAAGCGGTTTCTGCTGTCCGTTGCAGCGTACCTCTGGGTACGAATTGGAAAAAGCGTATCGACGAGGACTACGAGTCAAGGAAATAAGAGATTTCTTCTCATAGACCCCTGTTTTTTTCTCAAAGAATGTCCGTTGTAAAGTGAAGGGGTATTTTACGAGGGGTCTCTACGAGGGAATACGATTTTAGAGAATAGCAAGCACAGCCGGTGTATATACACACGGCGATTTCCAATTAAGGAAACCCTCCCCTTAATCGAAAAAATGCTTGTTGGGAAGTCTCCCAAACCCTCTTCCTTTACGAAAGGACGGAACGCCTATGGCAAACAGAACGCGACCAAATCAGGTACTCTTCTTCGTCTCCGACGATGAGAAAAGAATCATCAAGGCAAAGATGGCGCAGCTCGGAACAAAGAACATGGGAGCATATCTCCGGAAGATGGCGATTGACGGCTATATCATCAAGGTAGACTACACGCAGCAGAAGAAACTTGCCGCCGCAGTCAGCCGTGTTGCCTCAAATTTCAATCAGATTTGCCGCCGCATAAACTCCACTGGACACTTCTATGCAGACGATATTGCAGAGCTGAAAGAAAGGCAGGGTGAGATATGGCAATTACTAAAATCAAGCCAATCCGAGGAACTGTAAATAAAGCTCTTGCCTATATTCTCGACCCGCAGAAGACAGACGATGCCTTCTATGTTTCGTCCTTCGGGTGTGCTGCAAGCGATGCGGCGGCGAAAGAATTTGAATGGACGAGAAACCTTGCAGTACAGCAAGGAACGCAGATGCCGAAGGTGCTTGCCCGTCATCTGATCCAGTCCTTTGACATCGGTGAAGTGACGCCGGAAGAAGCTCACGAGGTCGGGAAGCAGCTTGCGGACGAATGGCTCAAGGGCAAGTACGAGTATGTGATTGCTACCCACATCGACAAGGGGCATTGCCATAATCACATTATCTTCAATGCCGTGAACTATGTGGACTTCCACGCCTACCGAAGCAACAGGAGAACCTATCGGGAGTTGCGTCAACTCAGTGATGAGATATGCAAGGAACATGGGCTGTCTGTGATCCCTCCATCGCAGAACAAGGGCATGGACTACAAGGAATACACCGAAGCCAAACGCGGTACGAGCTGGAAACAAAAGCTCAAGCAGACCATTGACCGGCTGGTCATCACAGCGAAGGACTACGATGACTTTCTGCGGCTTATGCAGGAAGCCGGTTATGAAATCAAGACTGGCAAATACATCTCCTTCCGAGCTGAAGGTCAGGAGCGGTTTACTCGATCTAAAACCATCGGAGAGAACTACACCGAGGAACGCATCAAGGAGCGGATCGCCGGACGGACGCCCCGAAGAAGCCAAAGGCAGACCATGCCGAATGGCATCTCCCTTATCGGAGATATTCAGGAGCGGATCAGGCTCATCGACAGCAGGGGTTATGAGTATAAAGCCAAGCTCACAATCCTCAAGGAAGCGGCGCGGACGCTCAACTATCTCACGGAAAACAACTTGCTCCAATACGCCGATCTTGAGAGGAAGGTCGAGGACGTTCACAGCTCCTATGAACGCACCGGCAAGGAGCTGAAAGGCGTTGAAGCGCGTCTACGGGAAGTCCAGCCGCTCATCAAAAACATCTCAAACTACCAGCGCCTCAAGCCCGTATATGACGCCTTCCAGAAGACGAAAGACAAGCAGAGCTTCAAGGCGAAGCATGAAGCCGAGCTTGTGATTTTCGAGGCGGCAAGAGGTACACTGCTTGCCATGCAGGGCGATGAAAAACTGCCGAGCTTGAAGACGCTGCAAGCGGAACAGCAGAGACTTCTTGAAGAGCAGCAGCGACTCTATGATGAACGTGCGAAGCTCAAAAAGGAAGCTCGGTCGATCGACACTTTGAAGGCAAATGTGGATGATTTCCTCAGCCCGACACTCTCACAGGAGCATGAAAAAGCAAAAAGCACCGAGTTGGAATAACCATCAAAGCCTGAGCCGTATGAATAAATCGGCTCAGGCTTTCTTCTCCGTGATGCACTCCATGAAATTGAAATATATTTTGAATTTTTGGAGCATCATATTGAAAATTTGAAGCGTTTGGTGTATAATATAATGAGTCTCACTATAAACGTTTGAGAGAGGTGCTTTTATGAAGATAAGCTATAAGAAATTATGGGTAATGCTCATTGAAAGAGAGATCCCGAGATCCACTTTGCGCAAGGATATAGAACTGTCTCCCGGTACGATGAGTAAGCTCAATAAGAACGAGGATGTAGCCCTCTCTGTTCTGCTGCGCATTTGCGACTATTTGGATTGTGACATTGGAGATATATGTGAAGCTGTGCGAACGGGCAAGAAATAGGTCCGAGTCTTCGTGCGGCTATTTTGTTATAGGTAGAGAAAAAAATCTCAGCGAAAGGAGCATATATGGATGTCCTTGAGAATGCTGTGACTGAGAAAAATGTCCTCGTTGAAGCGGCGGCGTTTCCCACAGATGATCGAGTCACCTACAAAGACAGCACCTATGAAATTGTTTCTAAGGTTGCATATTTGATTGGTGTTCCGAAACGCATTTTTGATAATGAGCATGAAGCACCCAAGATAGAGATATACGAAAAACTTGATGCAGACAAAACGGCACGGATAATCCGTCATTTGTGTATCATAAGGACAGCGATTGAAAGAAACTTCAAGCATATCAACGAGCGCATGAAGTTTAGTTATCTCTCAATCAGCAGTATGCCGGAATATGTGCCGCAGGATAGCCTTCAACAACTAAATGCGGATGGCGTTAGTTTTATAAAGAAGTCCAGCACGAAGCTAAGTCAGCATATCGTTGAGATAAACAAGCTGATTTCTGATCGGATCAATAATTGCAAGAAGCTATTTCCTCTTTGGCTGAATTGGCTGTATGTAAAAAACCTCTTTCTCATGCCAGATGGCTTGAAAGAGGAAGGGACAAAAGCAGCAGCAGATATTTATTACGCTCATTTACTCTTTTATCCTTACCAGATGTATATAAACTGGGAACCGGAGGATGTCGGTAATCTGCTCTATAACGATAAAAAATTCGTGACGCTGCTTTATCAAATGAACGGTGACTACTTTACAGAGTACAGTAAAGTTTCTGATGCTGGAAGTTACATTAAAGGAAGCATCTACGAGTTTATTCGTAGCAGCGAAAAGGTTGTTGTAGTGGTAGATTGTGAAAATTCTGATCCGTACAAGCTCTGCGCTACGCTCAAGAATCTTGACTATCAGTACACACAAAAGATAGCATCCATCATTCTGTTTGATGATGTGCATAGTGCATCTGCTTGGCGTATTCTGAATAGTTTTACCCACATCCCGGTCGAACACATGATGACCGAACGGGTAAAGCAGAACAAGTCTCTGGTTGATGTGATGCTGATTGCCCGAACTTGTCAGGAGCATTACAAAAACAATGTGGATTCCTTTATTTTGGTGTCCAGCGACTCCGACTATTGGGGGCTGATTTCTTCTTTACCGGAGGCTCGGTTCCTTGTCATGATAGAGCGCGAAAACTGCGGATCAGATTTGAAGAACGCACTTGTCAATGCCGGTATATTCTATTGCTACATTGATGACTTCTACTCCGGCAATGCAGAGGATATTAAGATCGGCGCACTGTTCAAAGAGATGTATCATTACATAGACCAGGCGGTGCGGCTGAATATCTACGAGATGTTCACAGAGGCGTTAAGAGCGACTCGAATTGAAATGAGTTCTTCGGAACAGAAACAGTTTGTGGACAAGTATTTGAAAACGATGCAAATGTCCATTGCGGATAATGGCGATGTGACATTGGAAATAAGACGAAAATGAGTCCGCTATATCGGACAGTTGCTGTGATAAAATAAAAAGAGGATCGGTTGGCAACCAAAAATGATCCTCAAGTATTGGAGATGAAGATATGGCATACCAAAGCGAAGCGGCTCTTGAGCAGCAATTCATAGAGCAGCTAAACAAGCAGGAATACAGCACAGTCGATATTCCTGATTATGACGCATTGGTGGAGAACTTCAAAGTTCAGTTTGAAGCCTTCAATGCGCCCAAACTTGATACGCCTATCACCGATAAAGAGTGGGAGCGTATCTTTAACCTCATGCTTGGAAAGTCCGTGTTCCAGAGTGCAAAAATTCTGAGAGACAAGTTTGTCCTTGAGCGTGAGGACGGGACGAAGGTTTACCTGTCTTTCTTCGATCAGGATCATACCAAGAATATCTTCCAAGTAACGCATCAGACAACGGTTGTAGGAAAGTATGTCAACCGCTATGATGTGACGATTCTTGTGAATGGCTTGCCGTTGATTCAGGTCGAGCTAAAGCGCAGAGGTATTGACATTCGAGAGGCGGTCAATCAGGTCATGCGCTATAAGAAGCACTCCTATAACGGGCTATATCACTTCATTCAGCTTTTCATTGTCTCCAACGGCGTTGATACCAAATACTTTGCCAACTCCGACAGGGACTTGATGTATAGCCTCGCCTTCTTCTGGACGGATTTCAACAACATCCGTATTACCAACCTGAAGGACTTCTCAATCTCTTTTCTGGCAAGGGATCACATCATCAAGATGTTGACACGCTATACCATTTTGAACGATACGGATAAGATTCTGATGGTTATGCGCCCCTATCAGGTGTATGCCGTAGAAGCCCTTATAAGACAGGCTACGCTCACAAATCGCAATGCTTATATCTGGCATACCACCGGCGCAGGAAAGACGCTGACATCCTTTAAGACTGCTCAGATTCTCGCAGCTAATCCGAATATCAAGAAGGTTATCTTCCTTGTTGACCGTAAGGACTTGGACTCTCAGACAACCGAAGAGTTTAACAAGTTTGAGGCTGGCTCTGTTGATGTCACAGATCGCACAGACATTCTTGTGCGGCAAATGAAGGATAAGAACCGGCAGCTCATTGTCACGACGATGCAGAAGATGGCAAATGCCGTTAAGCGTCCTCAATACGAAAAGGTAATGGACGCATACCGTGACGAAAAGGTTGTCTTCATCATTGACGAATGCCACCGCAGCCAGTTCGGAGATATGCACAAGGATATTGTTCGGCATTTCAAGAAAGCGCAGTTCTTTGGCTTTACCGGTACGCCCCGTTTTGAAGTGAACGGAAAGACGGAGGGCAAGATCACGCAGACCACCGAAATGCTGTTTGGGGAATGTTTGCATAACTATTTGATCAAGGATGCTATCTTCGATAACAATGTCCTCGGTTTCCATATTGAGTACATAAAGACGATGGAAGGCGATTTTGACTGGGACGATCCGACATTGGCTGACGCGATTGATGTTGGCGAACTCTATATGTCGGATGAGAGAATGTCCCTCATTGCAAACCACATCGTCCAGAACCACAAAGCCAAAACGAGAAATGGTCAGTACACGGCTATCTTTGCTGTTTCCTCTATTGAAGCTCTTGTCAAATACTACGACATCTTCAAGAAGATCAAACACGATCTGAACATCAGCGGCATTTTCTCCTATGGGCAGAACGAAGATGCTGAGGGCAAGGATGAGCATAGCCGAGATGCCTTGGAGCGTATCATAAAGGACTATAACGAGATGTACGGTACGAATTTCTCTACCGACACCTTCTCTGCGTATCACAAGGATATTTCAGATCGAGTCAAAGGAAAGAAAACTAAGTCGCTGGACATTCTCATCGTCGTGAATATGTTCCTGACCGGCTTTGACAGCAAGCAACTCTCTGTGCTGTATGTGGACAAGGATTTGAAGTATCATGATCTGTTGCAAGCCTATTCTCGCACGAACCGTGTCGAGAAAGAAACGAAACCGTTTGGTATCATCATTTGCTACCGCAACCTCAAGAAACGGACAGATGACGCACTGACGCTCTTCTCCAAGAGTCAGGACACCTCCGGCATTGTCGTTCCGGGCTATCAGTATTTTGTTGAGAAGTTCAATGAAATGGTTATGAAGCTCAAGGAAGTGGCACTCTACCCTGAGTCCGTCGATACCATGCAGAGCGAGGATGACCAGAAGAAATTTGTCATCACTTTCCGTGAGCTGACAAAATACCTCCAATCTTTGCAGACATTCATTGAGTTCAGCTTTGATCAGGATGCGCTCATCATGTCCGAGCAGGAGTATCAGGACTACAAGAGCAAGTATCTGATGCTTTACTCCCGGCAAAAAACTGATCGAGAAGTCGTATCTGTCCTGAATGATGTGGACTTCTGCATTGAGATCATGGAGAGTGACCGTATCAATGTTGCCTATATCATGAACTTGATACGCAACATTCACTTTGATGACAAGAAGCAGAAGGACTACGACATCAAGCACATCAAGGAAGAATTGAGCAGGACGGATAATCCGCAGTTGCTTCGCAAGGTTGAAATTCTTCAAGCGTTCTTGGATCGTGTCGTTGTTGGTCTTGAAAGTGCGGATGAGATTGACGCTGCATACAACGACTTTGAAAATGAAGCGAAACGAGAAGAGATCGTTGCTTTCGCAAAGACTGAGGATATTGATTCTTCCATGCTTACGGACATCATCTCTGAGTATGAGTTCTCCGGCACAATGGATGCAGGAAACATCCGTGACCGTATTGAGAAGCCTATGCCGCTGCTCAAGAAGAGGTCTTTGGTCAACCGGATCGTCGAATTTATCCGGCAGCACACCGAGAAATACCAATAAGGAGAGAGAACAATGGATAATTCTATTCAGGCTCACCAGAAAGAGCTTTGCAACAAACTATGGGCGATGGCAAATGCCCTGAGAGGTAACATGGAGGCATACGAGTTCAAGAACTATATCTTGGGCATGATCTTCTATTACTACCTTTCCGACAAGACCGAGAAGTACATGGTTAATCTTCTCAAAGACGATAATATCAGCTACGAGGATGCTTGGAATGACGATGAATACAAGGCTGCCATCGTAGAAGAGGCTCTGCGTGACCTCGGCTACATCATCGAACCGGAGTATTTGTTCCGCAAGATGGTCAAGATGGTTGAGAACCGTTCCTTCGACATTGAGTTCTTGCAGAAAGCAATCAACGCTCTGATGGAATCCACTATCGGCAACGATTCGCAGGAAGACTTTGACGGATTGTTCTCCGATATGCAGCTCGATTCTACGAAGCTGGGGCATACCGTTAAAGACAGAAGTGCTGTCATGGCGAAAATCATTGCTTCGCTGGACGAGATCAATTTCAGCGTGGATGACACGAAGATTGATGTGTTGGGCAATGCCTACGAGTACCTAATCGGTCAATTCGCTGCCACAGCCGGTAAGAAAGCCGGTGAGTTCTACACACCTTCGGGTCCTGCCGAGCTGCTGTGCCGCCTTGCTTGTCTTGGCTTAACCGATGTTAAGGACGCAGCCGATCCGACTTGCGGTTCCGGCTCTCTGCTGCTTCGCCTCAAGAACTATGCAAATGTGCGTAATTACTACGGTCAGGAATTGACCTCGACGACCTATAACCTTGCCCGAATGAACATGATCCTTCGCGGCATCCCGTATCGTAACTTCAATATCTACAATGGCGATACACTTGAGCATGACTACTTCGGAGATATGAAGTTCCGTGTTCAGGTTGCAAATCCTCCGTATTCTGCAAATTGGTCTGCTGATATGCACTTCATGGAGGACGAGCGTTTCAATGAATACGGCAAACTTGCGCCTAAGAGCAAGGCTGACTTTGCTTTTGTGCAGCACATGGTTTACCACATGGACGAAGACGGACGAGCTGTTGTTCTGCTGCCTCACGGTGTTCTGTTCCGTGGCGCAGCCGAAGAAGTGATCCGTAAGCACCTGATTCAAAAGCTGAATGTGCTGGACGCTGTTATCGGTCTTCCTGCCAACCTCTTCTTTGGCACGGGCATTCCGGTATGTGTTCTTGTCCTCAAGCGGGAGCGTAACGGCAACTCGGATAACATTCTCTTCATTGATGCGTCCAACGACTTTGAAGCCGGAAAGAATCAGAATATCCTCCGTGAGTGCGACATTGATAAGATCGTCGAAACCTACGAGCATCGTGTGGATGTCGATAAGTACGCCCATGTTGCCACTATGCAGGAGATTGAAGAGAACGGATTCAATCTGAACATTCCTCGCTATGTTGATACCTTTGAGCCGGAAGAGGAAATCGACCTCAATGCTGTTGCAGCAGAAATCCGCAATATTCAGGCTGAGATCAAAGGCATCGACGCACAACTGAAACCGTTTTTCGATGAGCTGGGACTTGATTTCCCCTTTGATGTGGAGGGCAAATAATTATGGCAAATATATCCTCAAGTAACGGTCTCGAAAAGCGTCCGAAACTCCGGTTTCCGGGCTTTGATGAGCCGTGGAGAGTCGAGAGGTTATCCGACTTCGCAGACCGAGTAACACGAAAGAACAGCAAAAACGAAACTGATCTTCCTCTAACCATTTCCTCTAAAGATGGTCTTGTCGATCAGGTTAGCTATTTCAACAAGACGGTTGCAAGTAAAGACATGAGTGGGTACTACCTGCTCAAGAATGGCGAGTTCGCGTACAACAAGAGCTATTCCGTAGGGTATGACTTCGGCTCTATCAAGCGTTTAGATCGTTACCCAATGGGTGCTTTATCGACACTTTACATCTGTTTTGCGCTCAAAAAGCATGATAGTGACTTCATCAAGGCTTATTTCGATTCTCTGAAATGGTATCGGGAAATATACATGATCTCTGCCGAAGGAGCAAGAAATCATGGTCTGCTGAATGTGCCTACCGAGGAGTTCTTTGACACAAAACATTATCTGCCGGAAAACACCGAAGAGCAAAGAAAAATTGCTGACTTCCTCATTACTTTGGAGCGTCGCATCGAGGCGCAACAGTCCCTCGTAGATAACCTCAAGAAGTATAAAAGAGGACTGCTAATGCACTATTTCTCCGATGACAAAACTCAGCTATGGACACAATGCTCAGTTTCGCAAATAGGCAAAGTCATAACCGGAAGTACGCCTCCAACTAATGATAGAAGCAACTATGACGGTGATCTCTTGTTCTGTGCGCCGGGGGATGTTGGCGAACAGAAGTATATCTCATCTACTGAAAAGAGGGTATCACCGAAGGGGTTTGCTTTAGGTAGACCACTACCACCAAATTCTGTTATCGTAACTTGTATCGGACTTATTGGAAAACTTGGTATAGCGAAAACCAGCATGATTACCAATCAACAGATTAACGCTCTTGTTGTATCAGAGGGCTTCGATCATGAGTTTATTTATTACGCTTTCGAGAACTTCTTCCCAGAATACCGAAGCAAGGTTTCAATGCAAACTCTTCCAATTCTGAGTAAATCGGAGTTTGAGAAGCTGATGATCAAAGTGCCTGATCTTGATGTCCAACATAAAATAAGTAGCCATTTAGCAGCAATGGACAGAAGAATTGAGCATACACAGCAGGAGCTTAATGCACTTATAGAACATCGCAGAGGCATTATGCAGCAGCTTTTCATATAAAAAGTTGCTGCATTAGAGCAGAACGAAGCGTAGCAATACTCTCTAATTTCATGAGAGACTTGCTGATACGCTGATCAATCATATCAAGGAAATCAACAACTGCTGACTGTGAGCGATCATCCGGTATGTCGAAAACAAGGTTTTTGATTATTTCTGCTGAAAGATTTCCTTGTCCTCCTTGAAGATAAGTATTCAAGATGTCATCTTTGCTATCTTCGAGAAGGTATTTTAAGAAAGTTCGATTTACCAGCTTGGGGCGAATACACAAAATTGCCTGATTGATCGCTCCGTCAATTTGGGATATATCGACTTCGCCACTTGTTGCACCATATAAAGCAACAATCAAATCGCCTTTGGAAACCAACTTAGCAGATGAATATTTCAAACCGTCATCGGTCAAAAAGAGTTCTGTTTTTGCTCCGTGTATTTCACCGGAACGAATAAACGGAATTTCACCTCCATAAAAACTGCTGTCGGTTGATCTGGGCGTACCTCCCGAAAAGAAGGTGCATTCGTCACCCAAGCGAACAGATTTCCATTTTGTTGTTTCAGAGAAAAGGATAGCCTTGCCTCTGAAAATGGCTCTCATGACACCTCTTTTATACTTCTGATCAAGTACGCAGAAATAGCTATATGACAGACGAAATCCCTTGCAATAGCGGAAAATCTCTGCTACTGCAAGGGATTTTACTTTGAGTTGAAGTGCAGATCAGCCTATAAAATAGACCTCAAGTAACGGTCTTGAGAAGCGTCCGAAACTCCGGTTTCCGGGCTTTGATGAGCCGTGGCAGTCTACTTTACTATCATCCGTATTTACAAAGAACACCAAGAAGAATACGGATGGACAAATAACGAATGTTATCTGTAATTCTGCAAAACAAGGTTTGATACCGCAGCGCGAATACTTTGACAAGGATATTGCCAACAGTGACAACACCAGCGGATATTACATCATTGAGGAAAATGACTTCGTATATAATCCGCGAAAATCAGCAGACGCTCCATACGGTCCTATAAGCAGATATAAATACGCGGAAGCCGGTATTGTATCGCCGCTGTACCTTTGCTTTAGAGCTAAGAAGGAGATCAATCCTTCGTTCTTTGAATGGTATTTTCGATCTTCTGCGTGGCATAGGTATGTTTATATGTCCGGTGACAGCGGAGCGAGACATGACAGAGTGAGTATAAAGGACGACACTTTCTTTGCAATGCCAATCAATCTACCGTCAGCTCACGAGCAAGAGCATATCGCCTCATTCCTTGAGAGAATTGACCAGAGAATTGAAAAACAAAGAGCGTTAGTCGAATCCCTCAAGAAGTATAAAAGAGGATTATTAAGAACTGTATTTTCCGAAAAAGGCAGCCACTCACTTTTGCATGATGCAGTAAGTCATAGAATAGATGAAGTATGTGATGTACTGAGTGGAAAACGCATTCCCAAAGGCGAAACATTCTCTCCCCGTCCTACTGAGTACCGGTATATAACAGTATCGGATATGGGTGAAAAATATATAAGTTCAGACACTTTGCAGTTCATCACGAGCCACACCGAAAAGCAAATTACTCGATATAAAGTCAGAAATGGTGACATCATTATTTCTGTTGCTGGCACTCTTGGAAAGTTGAATATCATCACTCCTGACTTGGATGGAGTAAACTTGACTGAAAACTGTGATCGTTTTACAAACTTTAGAGGGATCAATCCCGAATACCTTTACCATGTACTTTCGTCTGATCTAATTCAGTCACAGATTGAAGCCTCAAAGACTAAAAACGGACAGCCTAAGCTGGCTCTCGAACGTATTAGAAATTTCGTTGTCCCCGTACCTCATCAAATAAGGCAAGAGCAGTTTGTTGGGGTAATGAACAGCATAGATAAGTACATTGCATCACAACAAGCTGTTCTCGATAGGTGTTGCAAGGCGAGAGCAGGTTTACTGCAACAGCTTTTTATATAAAGAGCTGTTGCAGCATGGATGACCGGATTTTTTCCAGATAAAATGTTAGGCGTTCTTCGTTCTCTATCTTTGCATCTATTTTCAGCAGCAATGAAGAAATCCTCTTCTGCTCCAAAATGGGTGGTCGAAATACTTTCACTGCACCGAGTTGAGGACTTGTTAACTGAGGAACACCCGTCGATTCAATATAAATGGAAGTGGCGTTGATCATGTAAGCAAAGAAATCCACATCATCTTCGTATTTAGGAACTAACGAAAGAAGACGGACAATCGGAACATACTTGCAGTGACGAGCTATCGCATGACCAACTTCGCCTCTTCCAGATACAGTAATAGAATCACCTTCTACTTTGAAGTAGTTTGCATAGCCATATAAACCATTATTAGTCAAGGCGTTTGCATACACTGGATATGGATAACTCGTTGAATATGTGGGTGAACTATTTTGTCGGTCAATATCGCCCCCGGCAGAAATCGTAAAAATCTCTGCCAATCTTACGGTTTCCCAGCGTTTATTTTCACTGCAAGCAAAAGCCACTGTACCAGAAATTAACGCCTTAACGAGTCCTCTTTTATACTTCTTGAGGGAAGACACTAATCTCTCTTGTGCCTTAATTCTTTCATCCAGCTTACTAAAAAAATCCGCAATGTGCTTCTGTTCCTCTGAGGAAGGCAGGGACATCGTAATGCTCATGTAGTCCTCAAAAGAAATATTCAACAACCCGTCCATGCGCACGCTGGAAGACACGAGGCGTTTGAGTTGATTGTCCATCTTGGTATTGTTCAGGGCGATTGCGATGTACGGCGTGTATTCTGTTTCACAAACCTTGAAACAATGGTACACATAAGGGATTCTGGCTTCATTCTCGGTAAGTTCATAACAGCATCCGTATTGTTTTGCTTTAGAAGCTCCGTGATTGTAAGCCAATTCTCCCTTTTTGAGAAGAATGTATTTTTTGAGACTTTGACCAGCATTGTCTCTTGAATACTTCTCAGACTGCATAATAAAGCCATTACCGGCACTCAGCATCATAATTGGAGCATCGGACTTAGGATCAGTTCTATTGACCAGTGATGCAATTTCGCCTAATGTAGTGTCCTTATACGACTCGTCAAAGTCCGGAAAGCGAAGCTTCGGACGCTTTTCGAGACCGTTACTTGAGGTTTATTTTCCAATCGAATAGTAGGAAGAACTTAAAGCAAAATCCCTTGCAGTAGCAGAGAGTTTCCGCTACTGCAAGGGATTTTCGTCTTTCATATAGCTTTTCTGCGTACTTAGTCAGAAGTATAAAAGAGGACTTCTTTCAGCTATTTTTGAACGCCGCATTCGGTTCAAGGATGATGATGGAAGTAAGTTCCCTGAATGGGAACAAAAGAAACTTATTTCATGCTGTAATGGATTTGACAATCTACGACAACCCATCACAGCTAATTTGAGGCGAAAAGGTAAGTATCCTTATTACGGAGCGAATGGAATACAAGATTATGTTGATGACTATATTTTTGACGGCGAATATATTCTGCTGGCAGAGGATGGTGGACATTTTGATGAATTTGCGTCAAAACCCATCGCTCAGTTTATATCTGGGCGAGTTTGGGTAAATAACCACGCACATATCATTCAAGCGAAGCAAGGATATAATAACAAGTACATCTTTTATTGCTTGGAGCATAAAGATATTCGCAAATATATAAATGGCTCAAGTAGAGCAAAGCTCAATCAAGAGGATATGTGGGATATTCCAATTCCTGTCCCGTGTTTGTATGAGCAAGAAAAGATAGCAGATTTTATAACAGCGATTGACTGCTCAATAAACGATAATGTGAGGCAACTTGAAACGCTTCAAGACCTCAAAACGAGCTTGTTGCAGCAGCTCTTCATATAAAGAGCTGCTGCAATAGTCCTTTCCTCATTGCCTCAAGTTCGGACAGTAGTTGTTCCTCTTTGGCAATGCGATCATCATAAATGGAGAGCAAGTACGCAACTCTTTTTTGTTCTTCAAGAGAAGGGATAGGAATAACCATATCGGCTATTGCAGATGCTAAAATATGCCGTATTGTGTTACCGGTTGTGATCGATGCTATCTGTTTATTGCCAGCCTCGGAATTTATATACTGAGCAACATAATCAGAAAAACAGTTTCCCCCGTTGCTCATAATAATTAGCGCATGACAGTTTGCACCTTCATATTCCTTTCCAACAACCGCACATTCGCCTACATGACCAGACTGAACAACAAGAATATCGTCTCGTTTCAAAATATTCTTTGAGTGTTTAGCATTAAAATCTTTTGTAACATAATAGACAGTATCATCTGTGATTTTTCCGGCATGGATGTTTGTTCCTTGTAAATACCTTACACCATGCTCTCTGTCGGTAAAAAACGGAGTAACAGTACCAACAAATCCATTTCTGATAAATGGGAATAAATCACCCAAAGAAACTATTTGTAAATTTGTTTCAAAACTGCCTTTTTCTTGAGCGAAAAGTCTTCTCGTGACACCTCTTTTATACTTCTTGAGGGCATCAACCAAAGAACGCTGTTTGTCAATTTTCTGCTCTATGGCATTGAGAAACAAAGCAATTCTATCCTGTTCCTTTGCTGAGGGGATATTTATAGGCATTGCAAAAAAAGTGTCATCCTTGATGCTCACCCTATCATGCCTTGCACCGCTGTCACCAGACATATAGATATACCGATGCCATGCCGACGAACGGAAGTACCATTCAAAATACAGAGGATTGATCTCCTGCTTTGCTCGGAAGCACAGGTACAATGGGGACACTATCCCTGCTTCTGGATATTTATAGCTGCTTATGGGACCGTAGGGTGCATCGGTAGATTTCCGTGGGTTATAAACAAAATCATTTGTCTCGATGATATAGTACCCATCTGTATTATCGCTGTTTGCGATGTCCTTATCAAAATAGTCACGCTGCGGAATAAGCCCCTGCTTTGCTGAATTGCAGATAACATTGGTTATCGCACCATCAGCATTTTTCTTGATATTTTTGGCAAAATAGTCCGAAAGGAGTGCTGCCTTCCACGGCTCATCAAAGCCCGGAAAGCGGAGCTTCGGACGCTTTTCGAGACCGTTACTTGAGGTTTATAATGCCCTAATTATTTCTCCATCAGATAATATCTGTGGAGGTGGTCAATATGACTAACAATACACAATTTAAGACGCTGTTGAACAC
>ERZ1027036.195-NODE-195-length-37994-cov-9.446480_pt1 | contig 37994 bp, 28 predicted proteins | sample MGYA00519441_ERZ1027036 | MGnify/ENA primary metagenome ERZ1027036 (study PRJEB26926, sample SAMN06164792) | human gut metagenome | biome: ENVO:00009003; feature: ENVO:2100002; material: ENVO:00002003 | host: Homo sapiens | place: USA | collected 2012 ... | reverse complement strand
CCGGGGAAAGGGGTTTGGGGATAGGGATTGAGAACAAGCACTTTTTTTGAAAAAATATACTTTTTCTACAAACTGAAACCTCCCGTCGAAAAGCGGGAGGTTTTGCTGTATATCTGTTATTCTCTGTGGTCGATAACTCTCTTTGCCTTCTTCTCTGTTCTCGGAAGCGTTCCGACAGGAACAACGGTTATCTTCGGTGTAACGCTGAGCTTTGACTTGAACAGCTCTCTTATAGTATCGCCTGTCTTGTCGAAGCTGACTCTGCCCTCGGCCTCGACAGTTACAAGGATAACGTCACGGTTTATGCTTTCATCGTGTGCAATATTGATATTGTACTCACTTGAAACGCCGTCCACCATTCCGAGTATTTCTTCAACCTGGCTCGGGAACATATTTACGCCGTGTACCTTGAACATATCGTCACTGCGTCCCTTTACCGTGTCGAGTCTGGGATAATGACTTCCGCACTTGCAAGGCTCGGGAATAATGCGTGATATATCATGCGTTCTGAAACGAAGGAGCGGTGCGCCTTCCTTTACAAGAGTAGTAATTACTACCTCGCCCTCTACCACGTCGGGAACGGGCTTTTCTGTTTTCGGGTCGATTATTTCAATATATACATAATCGTCCCAGTAGTGCATACCGTCATCTTCTGCACAGCTGATACCTATACCGGGTCCGTATATTTCGGTAAGACCGTAAATATCGTATATTTCAACGCCAAGCTCAGTTTTTATGTAGTTACGCATCTTATCGCTCCAACGCTCAGAGCCGAAAATACCCTTCTTAAGATAAATCTTATCACGCATATTGCGTTTGTTTATCTCCTCAGAAAGAAGTAAGGCATAAGAAGATGTTGCCGTAAGAACCGTTGATTTAAGGTCTACCATCATCTGAAGCTGTTTATCGGTGTTGCCCGGTCCCATCGGGATAGCCATAGCGCCCAGCTTTTCACAGCCTGCCTGAAATCCGATTCCTGCTGTCCACAGGCCGTATCCTGCCGTAATCTGTATGCGGTCCTTGTCGGTGATTCCTGCCATTTCATAGCAACGTGCTATCATCAGCGACCAGTCATCAACGTCCTTGGCTGTATAAGGGATAATTACAGGCTTACCCGTTGTGCCTGAAGAAGAATGTATACGCACCACTTCTTCATCGGGTACAGCCTGTATTCCGAGCGGATAAGCATATCTCAGATCTGCCTTGCTCGAAAAGGGGAGCTTTTCAAAGTCCTCCTGGCTTGAAACACCGTCAATTCCGGCATCTCTGTACATCTTTCCGTAATAACTGTCCGTTTTGATAAGTCTTTTTATCTGTGCGTCAACCATCGCAAGCTGTTTCTCATTCAGTTTCATATTTTTCACCCTCACCGTATCCTGCAAAAAATGCCGCTTTATTCGTTTCGACAAATTTTGAAGGTACACGTTTTTCTATTTCTTTCAGTATGGTTTCCTTTGATATGCCGAGCCTGCCTGTGCCGACAGCTACTCCGAGTATCGCAATATTGAAATATCGTGACGAACCGAACGGTTCGCATATCTTCTTTGCATCTATAACAACGCAGCCGCATTTGCTTTTAAGATATTCGAGCATTGCGGTTCCGTCATAGCCTGTATCGGCAAGCGATTCTGTAACGGGCTTTACCGGAACGCTGTTCACAATAACGATACCGCCCTTTTTGAGATATATCAGATTATGAACAGCCTCAGCAGGCTCAAAGGCAAGTATCATATCGGCTGTGCCGTAAGGGATCAGAGGAGAATATGCCTCGCCTATTCTTACATGGCTCGTTACCGAACCGCCACGCTGTGCCATTCCTATGGTTTCGGCAGAATGCACTGCACTGCCTTCAATCATAGCTGATGCCGCTATGATTTTTGACGCAAGCACGGTTCCCTGTCCGCCGACACCGCAGATAAGTATGTTTTTATTCATCGGCTCCACCTCCTATAGCGTTTACAGGGCAAATCTGAGCGCAAAGTTTGCATCCTGTGCAGAGATTGTTGTCGATTGTCACCTTACCGTCTGCGACAATAAGAGCAGGACAGCCAATCTCTCGGATACATTTCTTGCACTGTATGCACTTGTCGGAAATTCTGCATTTTGCCGTAGGCTTAGATATTGCTATACAAGGTGATTTGAATATTACAGCCTTCACACCGGGCATATCCGCACATTCACTGACAGCCTTTACAGATGCGTCAAGGTCAAGCGGGTCTACCGTGATTATCTTTTTAACACCGATACCCTCAAGCACCTTTGCGATATTTATCTTGTCAACTATCTGTCCCATAAGGTTGTTGTCAAGACCGGGGTGCGACTGATGACCTGTCATTGCCGTTGTGGAATTATCAAGCACACAGAGAATCATATCTGCGTTATTATGTACCGCATTTACAACGCCCGTGATGCCCGATGCAAAGAACGTGGAATCGCCGACAAAGCCGAAGCATACGCCGTCACTGTCCGTATGATTAAAGCCCTGCGCCATAGTGATGCCCGCACCCATACAAAGACAGGTATCAACCATATCAAGAGGCATTGCGTTTCCGAGAGTATAACAGCCTATATCGCCGCAGAAATACGCTTTTCTGCCTTTCATAGCCTGCTTTACCGCATAGAATGACGCACGGTGGGGACAACCTGCACAAAGTACGGGAGGACGAACAGGAAGTGCAGGAGCGTCCGACAGATCGTAACCCTCCGCCGTGAAATCTTTTCCTAAAAATTCACCGAGTATAGCGGCAATCTTATCTGTGCTGTTTTCACCGCCTGCCTGAACCTTTCCGTCAAGCTTTCCCGACACTTTAAGCTGTAAGCCGTGCTTTCCTGCCAGCTTCAGAATCTGCTCCTCGATAAAGGGGCTAAGCTCCTCTATGCAGAGAACTTCTTTCGCTCCCTCAAGAGATGAAAGCACAAAATCTTCGGGGAAAGGATATGCCGTAGCGATTTTTATCAGCTTTACATCAGGATAATCCTTAAGGCATTCCTTTGTGTATGCGTAGCTGATGCCCGATGTGACAACCGCTTTTTCCGAATTGCCTCCTTCGGCTTCGTTTGCGCTGTAGGTTGAAAAATCCTTACCGATCTCAACGTTACGCTTTTCAATCATAATGTGATTTGCAAAAGAAAGACGTGGGAAAATTACCCACTTCTTTGAATCCTTTACAAAGCCCTCGTATTTCTTAGGTGAAGGGCTATCGCAGTTATCGATCGAAGCGTAGGCGTGACAGACACGGGTCGTAGGTCTGAATAAAACGGGAGTGTTGTATTTTTCCGAATACTCAAACGCATCGCCTATCATCTTATACGCTTCTTCGGGAGAGGACGGATCAAACACTGGTATACGGCAGAAATCAGCGAATCTTCTGGTATCCTGCTCCGTCTGTGAAGATATAGGGCCGGGGTCGTCAGCCGACACTATCACCATACCGCCCTTTACGCCTACATAGGCGAGTGACATAAGCGGATCGGCGGCAACGTTGAGTCCAACCTGTTTCATAGTCACCATTGCTCTTGCGCCGCTGTATGCCGCAGCTGCCGCTACTTCCATAGCGGCTTTTTCGTTTACGGACCATTCGATATATACGCCGTCGTGCCGGTATTTTGAAATGGTTTCAAGTATTTCGGAGGACGGTGTACCCGGATAACCTGCAACAAGATTTACACCTGCCGCAAGCGCACCCAGTGCTATCGCACCGTTTCCCATTACATATTCTTGCATATGAAAATTTTTCCTTTCAGAGATTGGTATATACATTCTTATTATAACATATGTGTCAATAGCTTATAAAACAGCCTCTGCAAAAAAGCAGAGGCTTACATAAATTCAGTTATTATCGGACAAAGTTATGCTGTCTGCACTGTTTCCTTCGGTTTCAAAAATAACTATTTCATTTTTACCTTTTTTCAGAAGCGGAGCCGGAATATACAGCTTTTTCTGAGGGCCTATATTCCAGAATCTGCCGAGATTGAATCCGTTAATAAACGCAACACCCTTTCCGAAGCCATCGGTATCCAGAAATGTATCAGCGGTTTCACTTATTTCAAATTCAAATTTATAGAATGCCGGTACACCGTCATTGTAACCACGGTTATAGTCTATTCTGCCAAGCTGATTTTCATCAAATGGAAGTGTGAACATTTCAAATCCATACTGTCTGTGATCGTTAATTCTTATTCCTCCGAGAACGCCCTTGTGCTGGCACTCAAGCCCTGTACCAAAGTTAACTCTGCCGATGTTCTCAACAAGTAGATCTGTTGTTCCGCCTGCGGATTTTTCAGCAAGCTCAAACTGTTCGTCTATCGTTTCGGCAAAAGCCGTAAACGCATACTTGCCGTTTCTGAAGCCTTGTACTCTGTCTGCGGCATTTTCGCATCTCACAGTGCTGACTGTTTCATTTTCCCCGATATGTAATCTGTAAAGAACATAACCGTAATAGCAGTCCAGTTCCTCAAAGCTCAACGGGTACACCGACTTTACCGGGTCTGAGATACTGTCAAGTGTGCTGAAAAGATCTGTTTTGGCTGTGCATCGGATTTCTCCGTATTCCAGACGTCTTATTTGTGTTGTAAGCGGGACTTCATTTATATCGGTATAACGAGAAATCACCTCTTTGCACTTTTCGTATTTTTCGGTTATTCGACCATCTTCTGTCAAGGGTGCATCATAATCATACGATGTCACTATGCCTGTCTTTTTCTCATTGTTCTTTCCGGACATAAACCCGAAATTTGTTCCGCCCTCGAACATATAGAAATTCATACTGCCATTTTTGAGCAGAATATCAAGTTCTTGAGCTGCCTTTTCAGGTGCTGTGATATTGTGTTCTTCGCCCCAGACGTCAAACCAGCCGTTCCAGAATTCCATACACATGAGCGGTTTATCTTCTCCGATAAAACGCCGCATTTCACCAAACTGCCATTCAGCAGAAGAGCCGAAATTGCCGGTCGGCAATGCACCTTCAACCATACCTGATTTGAAAACAAATTCACTCCACGGCCCATCAGATGTCACAAACGGTACAGTTATGCCATACTTACGCATAGTATCTCTCAGAAACTCAAGATATGACGTGTCATTTCCATAATAGCCATACTCATTTTCAATCTGCATCATAATTATATTGCCGCCATTATCAATCTGATAAGGTGCAAGCTTGGGCATAAGAACGCTGTAATAACTGTCCACTGCATTAAGGTACGGCTTGTAGGAGCATCTCAGACGCATTGCACGGTCTTTTAACAACCAAGCAGGTAATCCGCCGAATTCCCACTCTGAACAGATATACGGCGACGGTCTGATAATCATATAAAGTCCGAGTTTATCGGCAAGCTCTATAAAACGGCAGATATCATGCATTCCGTTCCAATTGAAATTTCCTTTTTCAGTTTCGTGAAAATTCCACGGAATATACGTTTCAACTGTATTGCATCCGATATTTACGAGCTTTTCAAGCCTGTCCTGCCAATATTCCGGTACGGTGCGGAAATAATGTATTGAACCCGAAATTACCTTGAACGGTTTCCCGTCCAAATAAAACTTATCTCTTATCTCAAATCTTGACATAATATACCCTCCTGATTATCAATCTTTCTTCTTTTTCATTTTTGCTATCGCAACACCTGCGCCGATTGCGGCAGCCACAGCAACCGCTCCTACGGCAACGGGAACAAACGGGAATGAGCCTTTACCGCCATTACCGCCGTTGCTTTCCACTGATTTGTCGTTAGCTTCGGGAATGCTGTCGGATGAATCTGTACTTTCGGCTACCGATGACGTTTCGCTTATTACAGCTTTATTCACAGCCTCATAATCGTACAGCACCTGTGCCGCATCGACAGAACAGCTTCCGCTTACGACAGTCAATTTAAGAGTATGACTGCCCTGCTCCAAGCCGTTTATCAGCAAGAACGACTGTCTGTTGCTGATTTTTGATACGGCATATTCCTTATTAACGGTTTTGCCGTCAACATCAATGCTTACAACCGTGTCGCCTTTCTGTACGCCTGTAAGGATAATGCCCGTTCCCTCAAAATCAACGGTGAAATAAGCCCCTTCAGCGCCGTGCGAAATTGTACGCTTGTAGTTTTTGAAGCTGTCCATAGTGCTGTGTTCCCAGCCGTTTTCGCTGTAAGTAAATATGTTGTCGAAATTATCAAACTTGTTCACATACGGCTGAACGCTGTCGGTTGCCTCAACCTTGACATTATCAAAACAGCAATTGTTATATGAACTGTAGAGTGCCGCTCTTCCGGCACTGTAGCCGCCCTCCTCAGCCTTATAATCAATTATTTTCTCGCCATCGACTGAAACTGTTATATCATTGTTCAGTGCGGAAATTTTTACATTATGCCACTTTGACGAATCAAAGTCTGCTATATTTCCGTCAAGAACCTTCTTCTTTCCGCCGAAGAAATTCCAGTTTCCGTTTTCATAAAGCGTAACGCTGTAACCGCTCTTACCGCTGTCTGCGAGGATATATCTCAGACCTACGCCTGCATAGCTGTCTTCCCCGTCTGTAAGTATATCCGCACTGACGCTGTAATTATACCAGCGGTCATCGCCGAAATTAGTTGTCGGATCAGGTGTACCGCCCCATTCGTTAGCCTTAATATCCTTTGTAATCTTCTGCATCAGCACCTTTTCGCCGTTCTTTTCGGCAACCTCAAAAGCGCCGCCCTCATCGGTCGTATAAAGCGGTGCGTTTCCTCTTGAAGCAAGGAACTCATCGGAATAACCGAAATCATCTGTGTACGGCAACGAAAGTAACGTATTGCTGCTTTCCTGCGGCACATCAAATTCAGGCTCTGATATATTCAAAGTTGATACAGTTATCATTGAATACGGCTTTATCGTAACCGAATACTTGCCGTTTTCAGGAGTAACTGTCGAAATCTTCTTGAAATAATTAGCATTGTACTCCTGACCCTCATCAGGACCTCTTGTTTCCCATACATATACTTCATTATCCGCTTTTGCGAGGTTTGCTATCTCAAAGTTATATGTGATAGGCTCCGATGTCGTATTTGTAATAATCGTGCTGTAATCGCCTTCCGCACTGCAAGCGGTGATATAGCTGTACTTTGCGTCAACCAGTGCGTGACCGTCACCGCCGACCTTTGCATCGCCGTAACAAGCGTCAAATATGAAGCTCCAGCCTTTATCCATAAACTGTGAGAAATGCAGATTCATATAATATCCGCTGTCAAGGGTGTAATAGCCGTTCCACGGGGTGCAGGCGTTTATAAGCTGTTTGTGGCAATACGTAACGCCGTCATAATATCCTGCAACGGCAGGCTGATATTCATACAGCGTCATATATCCGCCGCTCACCATTGTAATCATACGGTTTGCAATATCAAGCACACCGTTAAGACCTGTAAGTCCGGAATTACCCTCGTCAAAGCGGTAAGTCGACTGTGCATAGTTCATAGGTGAGCTTCCCTCAGAAAACCAGATTTCTTTACCCTTTTCCTCAGCAAGCTTTTTTGTAGTATCATCAGTGAAGCTTGTGTAGTGAGAACCGATCACATCGACCGCATCACACAGCTCCTTATTCTTCATCATCAGCCTTGATATGCCCCAAGTGCCGCATTCGTCCGCCGCAACTATCTTGATCTCAGAGTAATCATACGGACAGTCCTTTTCGCTTTTAAGCGTTTTTGAAAGATAGATTATCCAATCCGTATCAACGGCACGTTCATTTTGGTTCGCACTCACATAGTCAAACACAAGACCGTAGGTTTCATAAGCGGCGTCAAGCGTCTGCTTATACCACTTATATCTTGCGGCATACACATCACTTGAATCCGATACCCATTTAGGCTCGCTCCACCACAGCATATCAAGTGTTACGTCAGGATTTATCTTTTTAATATCGGCGGCAAGCTGAAAACCTGCCCCTCTAGTAACGTCCGCCTTTTCGTCCTCATATCTCATCGTCGTAGGCTCAGTACCCGATGAAGTATTGACATCGGCGCCCATTTCCACCTTGAAGTGAGTAAATTTAAGTCCGTTTTTGCCGTAAAGATGTTCAAGTATCTTGTTATATCTTTCGGGATTTTTCTCCTTATAGTCAAGCAAAAGCCTTGACGAGCCGTTACAGCTGATCATGCCCTGTCCTCTGTAGAGTAAGTTTTCGCTTGTGTTTGCTTTACTGCCGTCAATTTTAATATTCACCGTATCACCTCTGTTATTATTTTCCGCAAATACAGTATTAACTGCGGTACACATAATCGCCGCACCGATGGCAAGTGCGGTTATTCGTTTTAAAATGCCCATAAAAGCACCCCTTCCGATATAAAATTACAATATAAATATATATCGGAAAACGTCCGCCGTCAATCTTAAATTAATGATAACTCTAACTTTTTGAAACTAAATTACACTACCGCCGTTTTTTCTGAACTCGGAAGGCGAAATCCCCTCATACTTTTTGAATACGATTCCGAAATAAGTGGGACCGGTGTATCCCAGACTTTTTGAAAGCTGTGTCACGGAAATATCGGAGTCAAGAAGCATCGACTTGGCTTTTGAGATCTTGACACGAGCGATATACTCCATAGGCCGCATATTAAGGCGTTCTCTGAAAATACGGTCGAAATACTGCGGTGAAACGCCGGAAAGGCAGGCAAGCTCGCTTAGCGTAATATCATCGCCGTAATGCTCGTTTATATATCTGACAGCATTATCCGCTATGAGATTTCCCGTATTGTTTTCTTCCTGCTTACCGCCGAATATCTCTTTTGCCGCCAGCACTGCGTTATATATCAGCAACGAGCATTTTTCGCCGTTATGAAGATTATCCGCCGCAAGACTGTATATTCTGCCGAATATCTTTTCAAAGGCTGTAAGGTCGGCGTCCGTTGCGACCATTTCGCCGATGAAGCCCATTGTATTCATAATGCCCTTAAGAAAGTCGCCTCTGAACACCATCCAGCAGGTATTCCACTCATCATTTTCAGGATAATACTCGTGAGGCAATTCAGGTGGAAGATACATAAAGGAATTCTTTTCAAGCTTATATTTTCTGCTGCCGACTTCTAAAACACCGCAGCCTTTTGCAGTATACAGAAATTGATGTGAGGTAAGCCCCTTATCACGTTTAACGTGAAATTCGGGCGATGTTCTCCCTATTCCCGACAGATAAAACGGCAGCCTGGCTTCGCTTGCCGGAACAGGATATATGGCACTGAACATTTTCTCACGCTCCCAATTGATTCTGATTAAATTATAGCATAACGGCAAATAAGACGCAACAAGCATATCATATCCGCCTTTGGATTTTTCTGATTTATTTTTAATGTGTAGTGGGGGTGATATAGTTTTTAACGTTTCATCGGCTTTTTTGAGCGGTTTTTATACAAAAAGGCGGTCGCCAAACAGCGACCGCCTAATATAGTATATTATCTTGTACCGATGTTATTGATTACGCCTTCAGCGCTTCATCAACAGAAGCTATTTTCGCTGATATTTCGCACAACAGAGCCGCTTGCTATTTTTTTGCGTCATTTTTGTGTCATACAATGCTGAATATGTTAAATGTATATAGGTCGGTATAGGACGGACTATATGCGTTCAGCAGGAAAGCGTGTTCAATATCACATAACGCCGCATTCTCTAAGAATGCTACCGATAATTGTGCCTACTTCAAGTGAAGGGTTCTCACGATAATATGAGAAGTTCTTATATGACATCAAATTGTATAATTCTTTATTTGACCTCATTATTTTCTCTGAACGCTTAACGGCATTACAAACATCATCAAGAGTTAATTTCGCTAAGCATCCGGCGAAGTTATCTCTCGTCTTGTATTTACCCATCGTTTCAAATTTTTCAGAGTAAGCACTATTAATTTTCTCGAGGTATTTACTTCTGTCAGTGAGCATACCGTTACAATCCGCTTTATGTAATACTATCCATAAATCAAAAGTAAAATTGCTGTATCCAAACTGATCTTTAATTGTTTTTCCGAGATTTTCGGCTTCACGCATTCTATCCATTACCTTTTCAAATTGTTTCTGATAATCGCTTTCATTACTTTCATAGTCATAAAAATGAAATACTGTAGTCTTGCCTTGGATTGAAAGTCCCTTTACATATTTCACAGGATCTTTCTCTACCTTTGAATTAAACGACACTTTGCATGACGCATCTGAATTATTTATCAAGTCTTGAAGCCAATCCAGATACCATTTTTCAGTTTCGCCTTCAACCGAGAAATAATACTTTTTAGTTAGTTTTCTCATCCGAACTCTCTCCATTGACACCAAGAACATCTTTGATTACATCGGTGAAATCAATATTGTTGATAGCGCCATATTGATCCACGAAATAATTTTTCATATAATCATCACCCTTGCGTACAGCATTTTTCCCTGACGTTCCGAAATCTGACAATGCGTAAATAGAACTTTCGTGTGTCGTATCATCACGTTCTACAAATTTTATTTCATCACGTCTGAACATATTTGAATTCAGGAAAATCGGGTTGTGCGTATTGAATATCAGCTGTGCGTGACGAGTATTCACCTCATCATTATGGAAAATATTGATTATATTCATGAGTGCGATTGGATGAATAGACGCATCAAATTCATCTATAACAAGTGTGCTTCCAGTATCTAAAGCACGTATTATCAAAGGAAAAATGTTTACAAATCGCAGAGTGCCATATGACTCATAGATATCGGATTGAATAACGACGCCTTTTCCTTTAGCAATATTTAAATTATCAATTACCGAGCAAAGCTTCATAGTACCGTCATCTCCTGAAAAATACCCGATACCATTGGAATTGATTCCAAAAAGTTTAGCGGCTTGCTGTGTGGTTGTATCAATGTATATTGTTTTTTCCTTAGGATCAGCAAATCTATTGATAAACTGAACCTCATTCGCATGGTATATAACCATGAACTTTTCGCTTATCCAATCGGTAAACTGCTGTACAAGTTTAGGTGCAAACAAGAGTTTAAAAGCACCGGTGAGAAATAATTCATCTGCTAAAAGTGATTTTTCGGAAATATCAGCAAAGCTTCTGTTCTTACTTATATCCGCTTCTATCAGATAAGATGAGATCTGTGATAAGTTTCCTATTTTTATAGTTTCACCACGTTGAAAAACCATTGCATTATTAACTTAAAATGTTTCCGACAATATTTTTCTTTTCTTGTCTCTTTCAAGAAATAACCCGATATCCAGTGTTATTTCATACTTGTATTTAACGCCATTATCGATAAATTCAATCGCCATCGTCACGGGAGCTGATACGTCCTTATTAGGAATAAGTTCAAGCGAGTAGGCAGCCGCATTTGGAGATGCCTGTTCTTCGCTGTTACGTATATTTCCACGAAGCACAATTGCACGGAATGTATCCATAGCACCGATTATATTTGTTTTGCCTGACGCATTCGGACCATACATTACAGTTGAGCATAAAGCTTTATAGCTCGTTTTTCCGATCTTCTCTTTGCATATACTATAGTCAAGTCCTTTTTGCTTCGGTGCAGGCACCATAGAAAGGGTGTTACTCTCTTTAAACGATTTATAATTGCTTACAGTAAAGCTAAGCAACATACTGATCCCTCCATTTTCTATGTTCATTCGTTAACTATACCATTACCAACGGGCAATGTCAATTGCATTTTGCAATATTTCTTCAAAATCCAATCAATAAGCTTCTTAATCAAAACATTTTCTACTTTAATTTTGCCGAATAAGCGCAATTTATTCAAAAGTCAAATAAATATACCGCTAATTTCTTTTACACATTGCATTAATATAATAACATTTTATCCAAATGCACCGAAAACCGCACTTCATCAATCAAAATGTGCTATAATCTTTAAAAAAGGAGGTAAAAGCTATGAAAAAAGTACAAGTAAACGGTCGTCAGAACATTCGGACGCCAAACGGTAAATTACATGACGATGCAGGTCTCAGGGCACTGGATGGAATCATTACGGAGGAATATTATGTAAACTCAAATTCAAGTAAAGAAATCGAAGCTTGCATTAAACTTTTCAGTGATGCTCATCCTGGCTTCGACACGATTCAAGCTATACTCGTAGAATAGCACGCCAAAACCGCCCCTTAGTATTGGATTGCTCGGAGGCGGTTTTCGTTCTATAGCACTTTATTTGCTTTCAGCCTTCTTGTCATAAAATTTGCATTCAGCGCTATCCTGCTGACATCTGCTATTGCTTTCAGATCATCGGCAGAATATCCGCTGAGGTCATCGGCGTTTTGCAAACATTCTTCATTATCACTGATAAGATCTTCAAGAGGCACACAATAAAGTGCCGACAGCCTATTCACCATATCCGCAGTAAGAGCGGCTGTTCCGTTCTCAACATCTGCGATAAACGATGGTGTTACATCAAGAAAATCTGCTGTCTGATTTTGCGTAAGTCTGCTTCTTATGCGTAAAGTACGGATTTTTTCATTGATTTTCATATTAAACCTTCTTTCTGTTGACGGATCTATCAAAAATAAATCTGTAATACGGTATCAGGCGTATGCCGCCCGCTACTTCTTCCCTGCTTGTTGTCAGGATAATTTTCTCATAATCTTCGGGAACCGAATCAAGACTATGTGAAAAAGCGATGTCATCTGAAAGCAACACTTCAACCGAATATCCGCTGTTGCCGATAAAAACAGTTGATACGGGACTATTTTCATACTCAAAAACGCCGCTGCAGGAAAGCAAGCTCCTGATATGAGCTGTTACGATTATTCTTAAAATATCATCGGAAATCTTGTCCGGGTTTGCAACTTTTGTTGCACTATTTATCAGATCAATATAGAACATCGGATAGTCAACAGTAAGTTTGAGCCTTGAAAACACCTCAGGGTTTCTGTACAATTCGTTTGACGGCTTCAGAAATTTCTGTGTTATATACGGATCGGCTGTAGGCTTATCGGTAATATAGGTCAGCGTTGCAAGCTTGTTGTCGGACAAAAAACGTATAGCTTTCTTGCAGTCATAATCGCTTACGGATACTGATTTTTCAAGTTCGCCTGTATGAATTTTTGAAATGTCAGCATTATTTATCTGCTCTTTAAGGGAGGAACATAAGACATCGAGAATAGTATTAACGTTAACGCTTTCGGTTTCTGCTCCGGTAATATACTCTATAGGCTTTTCAGCAAGCTCAGCCGTTTCATCAAGGTAATCCTGCAAATATTTTTCTGTATTATCAAAGCCTTGGCAAAACTCCTTACAGCCGTGCAAAAAGTCTGCGTATACCCTCTCTGAAACATCTGTCATTCCTTTGAACGACAGCCATTCGGAGAAGCTCAGAAAGCCGACTCTTATAAAAGACGCATTACCGCCACAAGCGATATGCCCCCAAAACTCAAGTAATTCTGAATGGCAGCCAGCAAAAACCACTTTTGTGCATTGATTATCGTATTTGCTATACGCACCGGCTATTTTTGCTATATCTTTATCAGGTAGTGCCAAATATTCGGCATCGTCGATAAGGTAAATTATCTTCTGACCGTTAGCTATGCTGTTTACTGCACGACTTACGACATCATTCCGTTTTTCATCTGTATCAAAATCATACTTCATATTGATGTATAGCGCATTTTCATAAGCATCAGCCAGCTGACGCAGACATACCGTTTTCCCGCATTTCTTCGGACCGGTAATAAACGTGATACTACTGTTTTCTATTGCGTTTTCAGCTTCATAGAAAAAATCTCTTTTGAAATTATATTGCGTATATGACACGAAATCACCACCTGTTATAAATATATGAATCCGAACAGATACACCTTGTCAATTTGGATTTTAACATATCAGATTGCGTTTGTCAATGCATAGCTTGTTTGAAAATATAAACGCTCATAATGCGAAATATATCTGCTACAGCAAAAGCAGAAGCTCAAGTATATCGCATCACTTTATCCATACCCCTGTATTTATCTACGGCAATCAGGAAATCGGATATATTATAGCATTCCCTGCCGGCAAAACCGTTCGGAGATTTTTCGGCGTACAGCATACAGACGCTTTTACATTCTCCGAAATGCGATTCTGCTACCGACGTTATTTCTTCAATATTATCGGCATAATCATCCGACTTTCGTCTTATCAAAAAATATCTGTAACTGTTTTCCTGTCTATCATAAATAAGCATATCATAACCGTTGATAAGGCGGTTTTCGTGCATAAATTCGGGCTTGCAGACGATATAGCGTTCGTCAGGCAAAGAGCTCATAACGTCAAAGATAACCGTCTGCCCGACTATCTCGTCTAACATATTACGGTTCAGAGTTTCCGCCATTTCTTTTTGCCTTTGCTTATCAAGGTGCTGATACCGTTCTATCTCAGATTCAGCTGCTTTTTTCAGAAAACTGTATCTGACAGCAGGCTGTACTATATGATATTCATAAGTCTGAGGCAGTTTTTTCCACACTCCCGATACATTTGTGAATGTTCTTTTTTCGATAAACGCAAGAAAACCGATTTCTTTCAGCCATTTTTCAAGCTCTTTTATCATCTGTGGGGTAATGTAACAATCGGCATTTTTACCCGAACCGATCATCCGGGCGAACTGTTCGGCATTATCTTTTTTATCTGTCAAAGCGGTAATAATCTCTCCGTCGGGCGAACCGCTATACAACCCTACAACCTTTTCTGTAATGTGTTTAAGTTCGGTTTCGTTGATATTTTTAAATGCGGAATCCCTCTTGTCTATATCGGCGTTATTCTTTAATGAATTTGCAATATTCACAGTAACCGCATCGTGCAGATAGCTCAGTATATTTTCATATCCGATTGTGGATTTTTCGGCTTCATTTTTGTAAAACAGACCTCCGTACCGAATATAATCGTTTATATCTTCCGAGGGGAAAAGTGTGTGGTATTCCGCAAAAGAAATATAAGTCGTATTGACTTTTCGCACTCTATCATACAGCTCGTAATCTTCTGCAAAAGCGATGCTTAAACTGTCCATTCCTGAGATTATTATTCTTACACCCGCTTTTGCAAAGCAATCCGCAAGCGAAGAAGAATTATTGATAAAATCGGACACTATGGTTATTTCATTGATAAATATAACTGCCTTGCCTTTTGCTTTTGCTTGTTCTTCTTCAATTCTTCTTTCAAGCATTTTCATTGTATCGCTGTCCTGCATTTCTAAAAAATCACAGGACGCAGTATATGCGACAATATCGCAAAGTAACTGCTTCAAAAGAGTTGTTTTACCCGTTCTTTTCAAGCCGCAAACAGCAAGAATTTTTCCTTGATAGCATTCGTCACTGAGAACAAAATCTTTCAGCGTGGCAAATGCTTTTCTTTTGTTCATGTCTGAAATATCTGTTGTGAAAGTTTCTGGATTTACTTCCTTCATATTTTTCTCCTTTCAGATGCAAAAATACTCTGATATCGTCTTGACATCAGATTATCTTTATGATAAAATCAAATATGAGGAATCGCTGCTTTGCAGACGGTTACTCCGAGCAAACAATTAAGTCTTATGATTGCGTTTAACGCAGGAAGACCGCCTTGCAACTGATGATTGCAAGGCGGTCTTTCTTTATAATATCACAAAGCTGTTTCAATATTCATCGGACTTATGATATCCCTCATCGCCTGCAATTATCTCATCAAGAGTTCTCGGTGTGTAATTCATATAAGGCATCATCGCGCCTACATTGATGAAATTAGTAAGCGGAGTTCCGTGTACATCCCTGTTTGCCGCCAACGTCTTTCTGAGTCCCTTTACATAATCATATTCCTTTGTAGTATGCACATGACCGTACAGCATATATGACGTTTCAGAAAAATCAGTACGGAAAAACGGTATCGGATAATGGCACATAAGAACGTGCCTGCCCTCGTCCACAATTTCCTTTATATTCGTTATATCCTGAAACAGATTTTTAACATTACTGCTGTACTGTCTCGGATCGTGATTACCTCTGACAAGCACTTTATTGCCTGTAAGTCCGGATACGATATCATACCATTTGCTTTCCTTGTGCCATATAAAGTCACCGAGAATATACACGGTATCGTCCCGAGTCACACGGCTGTTCCAGTTAGAAAATATTGTATCGTTCATTTCGTCTGCATTTGCAAAAGGTCTGTTGTCAAACCTGATTACGTTTTCGTGACCGATATGCAGATCGGATATATAAAAGTTCATTAGTGCTCCTGATTTTTGCCATAATTTTTTAATAACGTTCTGAATTGTCGGTAAAATGATTGCAGATGATGCCCGAGTTATTCTGCCTTGTAGAGCTCACCGGGCTGCAGGATTATTTCCTTATCCGTTGCAAAAGTTACCTTCATCGGTTTTACTCCGACATTTTTGATACATCCGACCTTATCCTTCGGCGGCTCCTCTATGTAAAGTCTGTCGTAGAATGTAATACCCCTACTTCCCGGAAACCAACGCACACCCGATTTACACAGAATCACAGAATCCTGAAAATCTCCTGCGTGGTACTCTGCTCTTTCAATATGCGTTCTTCCGTATTCATCTTTATACAACGCACGATAAAAGAAACTGTCGGTAGACGGGATAAGTTCAAGGTAGACCGTATCATTGCCAAGCAAAGTATGATTTTTCTTAAAATCCTCCTGTGCCTTGCGTAACCATTTGTGAATTTTTGAGAGGAACAATTCAGGATCGTCTTTGAAGAACTCTTGCGCTAAGGCATTTAATGAATCATCGTGTTGATCCACATTTATGAAGTCTTTATCCAGAAAATAAAGCGTGTTTCTTGTCTGTATATGAAGCCCTGATTCGTCGATTTCCACCGAGCTTATCGGCGAAGTATGTACACCTGCGCCATCACCGAATTTATACGATGCCCTTCCGTATGCTAATCCGTGTGCGATGAACTCTCCGTAGTCATAATGAATGTACCAGTTTTTAAGTTCTGCCATAACGATGCCTCCTTGCTTTCAGTAATAATTGTCATCATGTTTGATCTTAGGTAAATTGCATATAGCATAACACATCTTTTTGTTCTTGTCAAATAACTTAACGCCTTGTATCTCAGGCGGTGTATATTACTTTCAAGGATTTCGGATAAAGGGAGGAAAGCAATACAGCCTGCGCTTGATATTCAGGTAGAATAGAACGACTTTCTACAGCAGAAAACTTTGGGGTATAGGACAATATTCTGAATATGATTTACTGACGCTTGATGGGCTTTAATTCACTTCACTTTCTTCGATGTAACCAGCCCCAAAAATTCATTTTAAAATCTAATCCAAAAAACTCACACGCTGCGTCAAGATTCATTGTCATCGTTCTTGATACGACCTGTGCGTTCAGACTGGGAGGCAATTCTTGACGTATCTACTCCAAGGTATAAGTACCGGTATTATCGGGAATCCTATATTCTAATATGCCTCGTTTTTTGTTAACGGTAAATGCCTCCGGTTCATAGTACCATGCTCTTTGTATTTTATTGATAGCGTTTCTGCCTACGGCTTTATTACCAAAATAGTCAGAATATGTGCATAGCATTATGTATTCTGGAAGATCATCACCTAAGGTCTCCTTTAATATTTCTATTATCGTTTCAGACGATTCAGCAAAAATATCCGGCAGATAACTGTCATCAGATCCCATCATATCATCAACCATTTTTTCTATCCGATCAAACATCCGACGTACATATTCACAATAAAAAGAATTACTCATGTGTTTCTCACAATTCGCTATCTTTTTGTAATTTGCTCTACCTTTTTCTTTATCCAGACTTGAATCAATATGGCAGATAAATACCCTTTTAGAAATATCGTTTTTTACTGATGGAATTTCGTTTGTTGTCATGACTACAGAGGGATAATACAGCAAATTCTCTTTCAATCCCCATTCATCGTATTTCACAATATTGCTGATATTATTCTGATACTGCTGTTTTGACAAATCATCGATTATAATCGGCACACCCTCACAGCTCTGCTTTAAAGGGTCGATAGTCGAGTTATTAAAAGCCCCGTTTTTATTGATCGTAACATTTTTACCGCTCATCATTTTTGACAACATCTTTGTAAACTCTGTTTTACCACCATTACTTTCTCCATAAAGCATAGCATATACAGGGAATTGCTTTATATCCTGACCATATTTGTTTGCTTGGAAGCGGAGATATGGCATAAACGGCGAAGCAAGGAACCAATTAGTGAATAAGAAATACATTTTCTTATTATTCTCAACATTCCCGGAAAAAGCATCAAACCCATCCATATACTCAATATAACAGCGAATATCAGATTCAATTGAGCTTCTTTCCGGATGTAGATCACATTCTTTATTATTGAAAGATAAAAGTTTTTTCTCTGCATCTACGCGAAGTTTCGGCATTACTGTCAACTTCTCTTCTCTTTCTGTTCTTTCGATTTTTAACCGTCTTTTTACTTTGCTAAGAACTTCCGGAGATAATGCGATCTGTCCTTTCTTATCTTTTTTAGGAATCAGTGGTTTTATTTCTTTTGATATTTTGTCAGCATCGACTGCAATGACATATTCCGGCTCTTCCGTTTCACTCAAGATAACTGCTTTTCTTGCTTTTATTGTAGCGGATATAGGCAAAGAATCCAGTAACTCATCCACTGAAGAATCAGGCTTAGCGATAAGTTTAGTGATGCATTTATGCTCAACGTTATCAGCACACTCCATTTTGAAACGTTCAAACTGCTCATAATAATACTCATACGCCGAAATGTTATCCATGTATGTAATGTTTTCACGCTGAATACCATTAAATGCCGAATATGACAAATTAGCCGATCCCGTTATCGCCCTAACTCTGCCGTCATATGATTTTAAAAGATATATTTTTTCGTGGGATTTTATAGCTCTTGAAACATACAACTTAAGTGTTTCATTGTCTAATCTTTGTGCGAGCATATCAGCTGATTTATGTTTTGTAACGAATTTCAGCTGAGATAACTGCACGCTCATAACCATTGCAACACTGTCATCAAGTACAGCCTCACAACCAAATATTATTTCAGCGTTTTTGAAATTAGGAAGAACTCTGCTAATAAAATCAATACCGGATGAATAAGTAATAGCGTACATTTCATCAAACCCGCTGAAAAGATCTTCCCATACAACTTTATGAACGCATTTAAAATCTGCTTCAACCGCCTCAAGTTTATTGCCGGTTGATTTATCTGATGACTTTTCTTCAGATAAATCAAACAAGCTAAGCTCCTGAATTTCGCTTTCAGTTTCTTTCATAGACTTTCTCCTCCGTATTCAAAATTAATGAATGTTTCTTATTTCAGAAATTATCATTGTGTTTACGATATTCCTTGACCATCGTTTCCGAAAGCTCGTAATACTTGCAATTATAATATTCACAAATTTTCTCAAGCTCTTCTTCAGATGAAATACCGCAATCTATGGCTTTTTCAATTCTTGGTGAAATATAATCATTCTGAGAATGAACATCGATCATTGTATCAAAACACGTATTCAGTAAAATACTGAACGGTACTTCAATACGTTCACTTATTTCAGAAATTGCACAACAAGTTGCTGTATCAAATCCGTACTCATCAATAGCATGGATAAAGCTCTCGAAGTAGCCAAAATCTTTATTGCAAGTGTCGCCGATCTCATTTTTCAACGCAATACAGAGTCTGTTGTTATTTTCGTAATTATCTTTAATGAAATCCGACAACTGCAGTTTTTCGTTCTTCATCTCAAGCTTTTCTTTTCTGATTTTTCCCGGTGTTATTCCATAGCACTGTTTGACAGCTCTGGAGAGCGACGACTGTTCTGAATAACCGTATTCCTGCGCAATATCAGCTACCGATTTACTTGGATCATCAACAAGTTCCTTAGAAATGAAATACATCCTTCTTTTCAGAAAATAATTGTGCAAACCAATTTTTCCTTCTGACAAAATCGAAAGAAATTTTCCAAAATCCAAATCAGTATATCCGGATATATCGTATATCCCACGTGAAATTTCTTCATAGCTGAGCTTTACACTATCATCGATATAGTCCATGACAGCATCAAATACGTTTTTGCTTTCCATATTTTTTGACCTCCGTTTTTTATTTGTCTTTATTATATCATACAAACGAAGAACAGTATTGACAATCAGAGTGCAATAAATGTCAAAAATAAACTTTGTATTACCATTCATGTATATTTTTATATAATTTTAGCAAAGTAGGTGTACAATAAAACGGACTGATGCATAAATTTTAGCTAAATCTTGATTTTAACTCTTACAATGTGAAAGAAAAATCATCTCCGCTACGAAAAGTTGTTGTTTGCTTCTCTTCTATTGAAACTATCGAAAAAGCGTTTTGCTGAAATGTTGCAAAATTTCTGATTTATGGCACGATTTTTTGTTAAAAAGCTACGTTTTTCTTGCATTTTATACTATTTTGTGGTATGCTATAAAACGAATAGGTAAATACTCAGATATTGCGTATTGCTCAGCAATACTGATTTATATTTATTAACAATAATGAGAGTTGCCGGCGAGAAAGTTGATCCATAGTTTTTATTTGATAAGCAAGTAAGAGATTTTAGTCAATTCACAATGAATAGCTTCGAATCTATGCGCCAAATTGCTAACAGCGGACTAAATCCTATTAAATTTGGAGAACCTTATGAAGTTGATTATGCGCCTGCGTTTGAAGTCAAGAGTATCCTGCAGGATGCCGATTATTATGCGGAGTTAATAGAAAAATTGAGTGCCGACAATTTTGACTTGAAATCAAAGTAAATTGCAGTTTGCACCTATATGGAGAGACTGCGAAAAAACAAAACACCGACAGTGAGAAAATATCAGCACAGATATCCTGCTGCGTATTTGTAAAGCGTTAGATAGTACCATTGAAGATATTCTGGAGACCATCAAAGATTAAATATCCGTTCTTTGGTACACCTATGGTGATAGAATATTGCTATGGCAAAATATAATCTAGCGGAAATCATTAAGTAAGGAGCAACAGGAGCGAATTATGCTGACACTCCTGGAAAGATTGGTAAACCTATGAGAATCTATGACAATATACAGGAAATCGTAAAAGATGATATGGTGACAACCATTTCCAAGGGCAGCAAGGTCTCTATCGCAGCTGCCTGCTTCTCTATGTATGCATACAAGGAACTGAAAAAACAGCTTGATTCCGTTGACGAGTTCCGTTTCATATTTACCTCCCCAACCTTTACAAAGGAGAAGGCTTCCAAGGCAAAGCGCGAATTTTACATTCCACGCCTCTCGCGTGAAACCAGCTTGTATGGAACAGAATTTGAAATTAAGCTACGTAACGAAATGACACAGAAAGCCATTGCAAGAGAATGTGCCGATTGGATTCGTAAGAAAGCTACCTTCAAATCTAACATTACCGGAGAAAATATGGGTGGCTTTATGACCGTTGATGCTCCTGCCGAACAGGTCGCCTATATGCCGATGGGCGGTTTCACTACCGTGGATATTGGCTGTGAGCGCGGAAATAATAGCTACAACATGGTCAATCGCATGGAGGCACCATTCTCTATACAGTACATGCAGTTATTTGAAACCCTTTGGAATGACAAGACCAAGATGCAGGATGTTACTGAAGAAATCATCGAAAGTATTAGTAGCGCTTACAATGAGAACCCTCCAGAATTCATTTACTTCACAACGCTGTACCATGTTTTCAGTGAATTCCTGGATGATATTTCCGAGGACGAGCTGCCAAATGAAGCTACCGGATTTAAAGAGAGCAAGATTTGGTCGATGCTATATGACTTCCAAAAGGATGCCGTTCTCGCCATCATCAACAAACTGGAAAAATACAACGGCTGCATCCTGGCAGACAGCGTTGGTCTCGGTAAAACCTTCACTGCATTGGCGGTTGTAAAATACTATGAGAACCGTAACAAGTCCGTCCTTGTGCTTTGCCCGAAAAAACTGGCTGAGAACTGGAATACATACAAAGACAACTATGTCAATAACCCAATTGCATCTGACCGCTTGAACTATGATGTTCTGTTCCACACAGATCTCTCCCGTGCTCACGGAACTTCCAATGGTCTTGACCTCGACCGTCTAAATTGGGGCAACTACGACCTGGTTGTCATCGATGAAAGTCACAACTTCCGAAACGGTATCGGTACGCACAGCAACACCGTGGAGAACCGCTACATGAAACTGATGGAAAGAGTCATCCGCTCCGGTGTAAAAACCAAGGTGCTGATGCTTTCTGCTACTCCTGTTAATAACCGTTTTGTTGATTTGAAAAATCAGCTTGCGATTGCCTATGAAGGCGACTCCGAAAACATCAATTCCAAGCTGAATACCAAGAAATCCATTGAGGATATTTTTAAGCAGGCTCAAAAGGCGTTCAACGCCTGGAGCAAACTTCCTGTAGAGGAACGCTCCACCGATGCGCTGCTCCGTACCCTTGATTTTGACTTCTTTGAAGTTTTGGATAGCGTAACCATAGCAAGATCCAGAAAGCATATTGAAAAATATTATAACTCCGCAAAAATCGGCAAATTTCCGGAAAGGCTGCCACCTATCTCCAAGCGTCCCTGCCTTACTGATTTGGAAAACGCCATTAACTACAATGAAATATACGCCCAACTGATGCTGTTAAGTTTGTGCATCTACACACCATCCAACTATATTTTCCCAAGCAAAATACAGAAGTATGCTGAGCAGACACACAACAAGGGCGAAAACCTTACGCAGACCGGACGTGAGCAAGGCATCCGACGTTTGATGAGCATCAACCTTTTGAAACGGCTTGAAAGTTCTGTTCATTCTTTCCAGTTGACGCTTACACGTATCAAGGGACTCATTGACAGCACCATTGAGGCAATAAACCGTTTTGAAAAATACGGTACTGCCGACATAACTATGTACGAAGCTCAGGAATCTGAATTCGACATGGATGATAGCAACACCGACTATTTTTCTGTAGGCAAAAAGGTCAAAATCGACCTTGCAGATATGGACTATAAGACCTGGCGTACCGAGCTTCAGCAAGACGCAGAAGTCCTGGAATTGCTGACACTTATGGTAGCGGACATTACACCGGAACATGACAGCAAATTGCAGGAACTTCTCACGCTGCTCTCCCGGAAAATCGAGAATCCGATTAATCCTGGTAATAAGAAGGTTATCATTTTCTCGGCGTTCTCCGACACTGCAGAATACCTCTACGAAAATGTAAGCACTTTTGTAAAGAAGAAATACGGACTGGATACCGCCGTTATCACAGGCGACATTGATGGCAAGACTACCATAAAAGAGTTCAAGGCAACCCTCAACAATGTGCTGACCTGCTTCTCCCCGAAGTCTAAAGGTCGTGATGTGCTGATGCCGAACAGCAAGGTAGAAATCGACATTCTGATTGCCACCGACTGTATTTCTGAAGGTCAGAACCTGCAAGACTGCGATTATCTGATTAACTACGATATTCACTGGAACCCTGTACGTATCATTCAGCGTTTCGGTCGTATCGACCGTATCGGCAGCACAAATAATTACATCCAGCTGGTGAACTTCTGGCCTGACCTCACTCTTGATGACTACATCAATCTGAAGTCAAGAGTCGAGACCCGTATGAAAATTACGGTTATGACCTCCACGGGTGATGATGACCTTATCAATGCTGAGGAAAAAGGAGACCTGGAATACAGAAAGCAGCAGCTCAAACGCCTCCAGGAGGAGGTGGTAGATATCGAAGATATGTCCGAAGGCATCTCCATTATGGACTTGGGACTGAATGAATTCCGCCTTGATCTGCTCGAATATGTAAAGAACCACGGTGATATGGATAAAAAGCCTCGTGGTCTCCATGCTGTTGTTCCTGCTACCGATGAGCTGCCGGAGGGCGTCATCTTCGTGCTGAAGAACATCAACAAGAGCGTGAACATTGATAATCAGAACCGCATCCATCCGTTCTATATGATTTATATCGGTATGGACGGAAAAATCATCTGCGATTATCTGAACCCGAAGAAACTGCTTGATGATGTGCGATTGCTTTGCCGTGGCAAGAGTGAACCCCTGGCAGAACTCTGCCGTAAATTCAACGCAGAAACCAATGACGGCAGGGACATGGCAGAATTCTCCGAACTGCTGAATGAAGCAATCAACTCCATCATTGACACCAAGGAAGAAAACGATATCGACAGTCTCTTCTCCGCAGGTGGCACTTCCGCACTTATGTCGGATATTTCCGGACTAAATGATTTTGAACTCATCTGTTTCCTGGTGGTTAAGTAAGGAGATTGAACTATGCTTGGATTACCAAAAACAACGGAATTCAACAAACGAATTCCGAAACAGAAATTCTATGATAACCTTACCATAACTCCTGCTCTAAAAAAGGTGTTCATAGACCAAATAAAAGCAATTTACTGGCGCAACAAAATTGCAGCCTCTACCACCAACCTTGCTCCCGGCACTGCCGTGACCGAGTTGGAAGTGTTCGAGGTAAAGCTGAACAGTCAGATACTGGATGACAGCTTTATGCGCCAGATCGACAAGGAAATCCCGTACCACATACTGTTCATTCTGGAATACGAAGGCAAGTACAAAGCTGTTATCGGTTACAAGGAAGAATCCGGCGGCAACACAGCCTTCAAGGTTAACCGCTACTATTCCACCGAATGGATGAACGAGGACGCCCTTCCTCTGAAACTGGAAGGACTATCCGTGGACAGCGTGTATGAGAATTTTGTTCGCCAGATTGCCGGGGACACGCTGCAAACAGATTCCGGCGAGAGTCTGAAAGAGTCTGTCGAGCGGAACGAAAAGAAGAAGCAGCTTGAAAAGCAGATCGCCGCGCTGGAAAACAAAATGCGGCGGGAGAAGCAGCTGAACCGGCGGATGGAAATGAACGCAGAGTTGAAGAAATTGAGAAGGAGTTTGGAGGTGCTTTAGCGGATGAACCATGAAGAAACCGTAAGAAAAGTGCTGTCAAGCAGAAATGCTGCGGGGGCGTTGAAAAGCCGCGAAAGTAATACTGTTGAGTTCAAGGAATCCTTCAATAAAAACAGCACTGCCAAATACGCAAAGACTATGGCTGCATACTCCAACAATCGTGGTGGATATATCATTTTTGGCGTTAAGGACAATCCGCGAATGATTGTTGGATTAAAAAATGATAACTTTGAAAATATGAGTCAGGAGCAATTCTCTGAGACAATAAACTCGCTGTTTGCGCCCGCAATGGATTGGGATTGCGGTACGCTTGTCATCGAGGTGCCTGTAACTGACGGAACAGGTACTAAGCAGTTCTTGAAAATCGGATGGATATACACGGCGGAAGCGGAATGCAAGCCGATTATAGCGCAAAAGCCAAACGACGGTGAGAAAATAAATAGTGGCGATGTCTACTATCGCTATCGTGCAAGAAGCGAAAAAATAAAATTTGCAGAAATGAGCCGCCTCATTGAAGAACGCACGACAAAAGAGCGTGAGGGACTTTTGAGACTATTTGAGGTAATTCGAGATAATAAAACAGCCAACCTTGGCATTGTAAACTACTCTAACGGAAAGATCAGCACACCGTATGGGGTTGATGTTGCTTTTGACCGAAAATTAGTGACACAGGTTCTAAGAAAAGCAAAATTTATCAAGGAGGGTAGTTTCAGCGAAACGGACGGTATTCCCGTTATCAAGGTGACTGGCAACATCGACTTAGCGGAAGAAGTTCCCGTCCCAGAGGGAAATCCTGATGAGACGCACCCATATATTCAACGTCAGCTTGCAGAGAAGCTAAATATCAGCACGCAGGATTTGTACGCGCTGATTTGGTACTACAAGATGAAAGAGGCAAAGAAATATCATCTGGAAATAACAGTATCAAGAAGCTCGGTAACACACAAATTCTCTGAATTTGCCTTCCAATTTCTCAAAGAAAAACTGGCTGAGTTAGAGCAGAAACCGGAAGAATTTGAGACAATTCGCATGGCATACAGGAATCGCAATAAAAAAGAGGTTAGCAGATTGAAATGAAGGCATTTTTATCAAAATATAAATGGAAACTGCTACTTGCTTTCGCAATCTTTATCGTTGCAATTCCGTTTGGAATAAACAGCCTATTCAAGCTAACATCTCCTTTGAACATATTTATCGCTGAATGGGGAGCAGGCGATGCGCTTGCATTTTATGGTGTTATGCTTGCGTCAGCGACAACCATCATCGGAGTTTACATTTCGATAGAATATGCGCAGAGAAACTATCGAATTGACGAAGCAAATAGAGTCAAGCCCTATCTCGCTTTGACCCATTATAAATCACATTCAAAAACGAATCTCTTTTCCGGCTTTGCTCCTAGCCAGACGGGAAAAAGTATAGGAGAGCAAGATCAGGGCACATCTGCATACGAGGAATATAGGCTCGAAAAAGTCTACATTATTATCAATCAAGCAACGATAGAGTATAGGGACAGGCTTTCAGACGCTCAGCAGCAACGCTTGAAATCTGGTGGATTTGAGTGGTGCAATCAAGGCGGCGGATGTCATACACTCCAAGCTCGCTCTTTTGTTTCCGTGCCTTTCGAGGTCGAAAATGTCGGGAATGGTGCAGCAACTAATACAATGGTTGCTTTTTATAAAAAGGGCGAAAAGCGAAGGGGCGTAAGCCTGTACACTATTAAGCAGGGAGATTCGTTTTACTTTCACATTTTTTGTGATGATGCAAACATCGTGAAAGGACACGATTACATTATTGAACTGCTTTATGGAGACATAATTGGCAATTACTATTCTCAAAAATACCCGGTGGTATTTGATGAAGACGCAGAAATGAAACGGTTCTGCACGACTGTTGACCTAAGTGGAAAGCAAGAACTCACAGATATGAACACGGAGGAAGAAGAAAATGGATAAACTACGCATGGAATCGCCGGATTTGACGGCGGAGAATGTTGAGAAAATTGCTGCCCTGTTTCCCAACTGCATTACGGAGATGCTGGACGAGGAACACAGTACGCCGGAAAAGAAGGTGTACAAGCGGGCGGTCAACTTTGAGCTGCTGAAACAGATGCTCTCGCCGGACGTGGTGGACGGAGACGAGGCATACGAGTTCACATGGGTCGGCAAGAAGGCGGCAATCGTAGAAGCCAACAAGCCGATCCGGAAGACGCTGCGCCCCTGTGTGGCGGAGAGCAAGGACTGGGACACCACCGAAAACCTCTACATCGAGGGTGATAATCTGGAAGTCCTCAAGCTCTTGCAGGAAAGCTATCTCGGTAAGGTCAAGATGATCTATATCGACCCGCCGTACAACACGGGAAGCGATAGATTTATTTATCCGGATGACTATGGCATGACACAAGATGAATACGAGACCGCATCCGAAGTATACGATGAAGAAGGCAATAAAGTCTTTTCAGAAAATCTGTTAAGCAATCCAAGGTATCATTCGAAATGGTGTTCTATGATTTATCAAAGACTGCTGCTTGCACGTGGATTTCTTACAGAAGATGGCGCAATTTTTATTAGTATTGATGATAAAGAGCAGGAGAATTTGAAGAAAATTTGTGATGAGGTTTTTGGTGCATCAAATTATGTATCAACAATCGTTTGGCAACACAGTATTCAGCCTAAAGGATATCTAGGCAATTTCTCTATTCAACACAGTTATGTGTTGATTTATTGCAAAGACGCATTATCTTTCAAACTCGGCAGTTTAGAAAGAACGGATGAGGACAACAAAGCGTACTCAAACCCTGACAACGATCCTAAGGGTCCGTGGCGCAGCGGAGACGTTCGCAATGCGTTATATCGTCCCAATCTTATTTACGATATTATTTCTCCAAGTGGAAAGGTGATTAAGCCTTGCGAAAACGGTTGGCGTTGGAGCAAGGAAACGGTAGCTGAAAAAATTAAATCTGGAGAAATTATTTTCAGTGCTGACGAAACGAGAATCATTCGGAAAATATATCTTTCTACACTTGAGGGCAGGGCACCAGAAACAATATGGTTTGGCAAAGATGTTGGAACGACGCGAGAGGGTATTTCTGAGCTAAAACAACTCTTTGGGCAAGCACCTTTTGACACACCAAAGCCAACACGCTTAATTGAACGGTGTATAACTTTGATGAATGATCCTCAAATGCTGATTATGGACTTCTTTTCGGGTAGTGCGACTACAGCGGAAGCAATAATGAAAGCAAATTCAAAAGACGGAGGGCATCGCACAAGCATTCAAATTCAATACCCTGAGGAATGCGGTATATCCAGTCCTGCAAGAAAAATGGGATACTCAACCATTAGTGAAATCGGCAAAGAGCGTATCCGCCGCGCCGGGGATAAGATCAAGTCCGAAAGCCCCATGACCACGCAAGACCTCGACATCGGTTTCCGCGTTCTCAAGCTGGACGATACCAACATGAAAGACGTCTACTATGCGCCGGACGACTACGATCAGGGGATGCTCGCGGGTCTGGAATCCAACATCAAGGATGACCGCACCGACCTCGACCTGCTGTTCGGCTGCCTGATCGATTGGGGTCTGCCGCTGTCCCTGCCATACAAGTCCGAGCAGATCGACGGCTGCACCGTCCACACCTACAACGACGGCGACCTCATCGCTTGCTTTGACGCGAATATTCCCGAAAGCGTGGTCAAGGAGATCGCCAAGCGCAAGCCGCTCCGTGCTGTCTTCCGCGATTCCGGCTTTGCATCCAGCCCGGAGAAGATCAACGTGTTTGAGATTTTCAAGCTCTATATGCCGGAAGATGCAAATGACATCACCAAGCGTGTGAGGGTGATCTAAGGAGGACACCGTATTATGACACACTTTATGGAAGAAAAACTTCAAATGCTGGAAAGTTATATTGACAAGCTCGAAACTGCTGTTTCCCAAAATGATAATGCAAAGGCAAAAACTCTGCAAAAAGAAATTATCGCCGTATACGAGCCGGAAATAGCTTCATTAAGAAGCCAACTGGATAGCCAAGATGTTTCTCATTTGCTTCAAAACGCGTCATCCGTTGATTATATCGGGGATGCCAAGCTACTACAGAAAAAACTTCAAAACTACAGGCTGAATCTTGTAACTGGAATTTACAAACCGTTTCAGAGCTCAGATGGAGCAGTAACCGTAACACAGCAAGTCAACCAAGATATCAGTACAGAGGTAGTTATTACTCTTGATCAGGTGATTAGCTGCATACAAGATTTACCAGAAACTACGCTTTCAGCTGAAGATAAAGATATTCTTTCTGGTAAACTCGCCGCTATATCTTCTGAAAAGAACAAGGAAAAGCGGTGGGAAAAAGTGAGCGGCACGTTGAAATGGATTGCGGAGAAAGGCATTCAAGTTGGAATTGCAGCACTGCCGTATATCACTAAAGCACTGGAGGCAACCTCATGAAACTCCAATTCAAACATCAAAAATTTCAAGCGGATGCGGCAAAAGCGGTCGTTGACGTCTTTGCCGGACAGCCGTACCTCACGCCTACCTACATGATGGACAGGGGCTACGGTCAACAGACCATGACAGACGATGCGGACTTCACCGGCTGGCGTAATGAACGTATTGTGCCGGAGCTTTCCGACAAGCTGATTCTGGAACATCTGCAAAAGGTGCAGCGCACCAATCAGATCAAGCCGTCGGACAAGCTGGAAGGTCGTTATAACCTGACAATTGAAATGGAAACCGGTGTCGGCAAGACTTATACCTACATCAAGACCATGTATGAGCTGAACAAGCACTATGGTTGGAGCAAGTTCATCGTGGTCGTGCCGAGCATTGCCATCCGCGAGGGTGTTTATAAGTCCTTTCAGGTGACGCAGGAACATTTTGCGGAGGAATACGGCAAGAAGATCCGATTCTTTATCTATAATTCCGCCCAACTTACGGAAATTGACCGCTTTGCGTCGGATAGCTCCATAAACGTTATGATTATCAACTCTCAGGCGTTCAATGCCAAGGGTAAGGACGCGCGGCGTATTTACATGAAGCTGGACGAATTCCGTTCCCGTCGCCCGATTGATATTATTGCAAAGACGAACCCAATTCTGATTATCGACGAGCCGCAGTCGGTCGAGGGCAAGCAAACAAAGGAACGCCTGAAAGAGTTTAATCCGCTGCTGACGCTGCGCTACTCAGCCACTCATAAGGCGGACAGCATTTATAACATGGTTTATCGCCTCGATGCAATGGAGGCATACAACAAGAAGTTGGTCAAGAAAATTGCCGTCAAGGGCATCACAGAGTCCGGCAGCACGGCAACCGAGGGCTTCGTCTATCTGGAAAGCATCAACCTTTCCAAAGCTGACCCGACAGCGACCATTCAGTTTGACTACATTGGAGCAAAGGGACTTCGCAAGAAAACCGCCACGGTCGGTATTGGCTACAACCTCTATGACAACTCCGGCGAGTCTGGCAAGCTCGACGAGTATAAGGAAGGCTTTGTGGTCAAGTCTATCGACGGACGCGACAACTCCGTAGAGTTCCTGAATGGTATCAAAATCTTTGCCGGTGATGTGATCGGTAAGGTCAGTGAAGACCAGCTTCGCCGCATTCAGATCCGCGAAACGATTCTTTCTCACTTGGAGCGGGAGCGTCAGCTTTTCCATAAGGGCATCAAAGTTCTGTCGCTGTTCTTCATCGACGAGGTTGCAAAATACAAGCAGTACGACGAGGCTGGACATCCGTTTAACGGCATCTATGCCGATATGTTTGAGAAAGAGTACAACGACATCCTCAGTTCCATGCAGCGGGAAATTGGAGATGAAGACTACATACGGTATCTGGACGCGATTTCTGCCCATGATACCCATGCTGGTTACTTCTCCGTTGACAAAAAGGGCAAGATGACTGACAGTAAGCTCTCCGACAAAAAAGAAGGCACATCTGACGATATTGACGCCTATGACCTGATCATGAAGAATAAGGAGCTGCTTCTGGATCGTGATCCGAAAAAGTCTCCGGTGCGTTTCATTTTCTCCCATTCTGCGCTGCGTGAAGGTTGGGATAACCCGAACGTGTTCCAGATTTGTACGCTGAAACAAAGCAGCAGCGAGGTTCGCAAGCGGCAAGAGGTCGGTCGCGGATTGCGCCTTTGCGTCAATCAAGACGGCGAGCGTATGGATGCCAACGTCCTCGGCAATGATGTTCATTCTATCAATGTGCTGACCGTTATTGCCAGCGAGAGCTATGACAGCTTTGCAAAAGGCTTGCAAAGTGAGCTTGCCGATGCGGTTGCAGGACGCCCTGTGGCTGTTACTGCTGACCTCTTCAAGGGCAAGGTCATTGTGGATGCCAGAGGCAACGAACAGGTTGTGGATAGCGATATTGCTCAGGCAATCTTTGAGGATTTGATCGCCAACGGATATGTCAAGCGCGGTGTACTAACTGACAAATATTATGCCGACCAAGCAAACGGCGCGATTCAGGTTGCGGAGGAAGTGGCGGACAGCCGCGATTCTGTGATCAATATTCTTGATTCCGTCTATGACAGCCGCGCTATGCAGCCGGAGAATGCCCGCGACAAGAACGTCGAGCTGCAAGTTGATTCCGACAAGCTCGCCATGCCGGAGTTCAAAGCTCTCTGGAAACGTATCAGCCCGAAATCTGTGTATGTGGTTGATTTTGATACCGATGAGCTTATAGAGAAAGCGATTGATTCCCTCAACCGGAATCTCCATGTGCCGAAAATCTTCTTCAAAGTTGAAACCGGCGCGATGGATGAGATCAAGTCAAAGGACTCGCTTCTTGACGGAAGTGCATTCTCGAAGTCAAAGTCTTCTACTTATGACAGCAGCAAGCAAATCCGCGTGGGCAGCAGCGTGAAGTATGATCTGATCGGCAAGCTGGTCGGAGAGACAGGCTTGACGCGAAAGGCAGTCGTTGCAATTCTGACCGGCATTGAGAAATCCGTTTTTGAGCAGTTCAAGTTCAATCCGGAAGAGTTCATTATCAAAGCAGCCGCCCTAATCAATGATGAAAAGGCAACTGCAATTATCCAGCACATCACCTACAATGTGCTGGATGAACATTACGACACGGACATTTTTACCGAACCGACCATCAAGGGTAAGCTTGGAACGAACGCGATGAAAGCGCAACGGCATCTATACGATCATATCGTGTATGATTCCACAAACGAGCGTGATTTTGCTGCCGATTTGGACACCAACACAGATGTTGCGGTTTATGTGAAGCTGCCGGACAGCTTCTATATTGCAACGCCAGTAGGACACTATAATCCGGACTGGGCGATAGCTTTCTATGAAGGTACCGTCAAGCATATCTACTTTGTTGCTGAGACGAAAGGCTCTATGTCCTCCATGCAACTCCGGCTGATTGAGCAGTCCAAGATTCACTGTGCAAGAGAGCATTTCAAGGCTATCAGCAGTGATAACGTGATCTACGATGTTGTAGACAGCTACAAGAGCCTTATGGAAATAGTTATGAGATGAAGGGTATACGAAACCCCATCATAGGTATACACAAAGGTGTACGCTCAGAGCCATAGCCGTATTCAACTGAGAAAAAAGCGGAACTAAAAATACGATAGATTATGTGGTGAAGGTCGGTGTACCGGTTGTCAGCATTGAGGGGTAATGATACCTTTTAATTTTTCCAAAATCCATACACCGCAAGGCTTACACCCCACAGTGCCGCTGGACTTGAAACGTCAGAAATCCATAACTGAATAAAGTGAAAAAAGGCTTTCGAAGTCAGTGTTTGACCTCGAAAGCCCTTATTTTTATGCCTTTTCGGTGATTTTGAACTCGGAGAAGGTTTTTCTATGGTATTAAAATCAGTAGGAACATTGATCCTTAGCTAAGCATATAGCCGAGGTAAATAAGGAAGGCGACTAACTCGGTTTAACCGCAGATGAACTTGCCTTCTATTACCCTACTTACGCTTGACTTATACGCAACATATCTGCTATAATAGCAGAAGAAAACATGCGTATACAAAAATTAAACGGAGGCAGTTATGGAATCGCTTAGCATGGTTAGTCATACGAATGCATTAATCAAAAACCGAGAAACAATAGATATCAATCTGTATGAACAATTCATCAAATACCTCGACGCCAGCCCCAAAACTGTAGAAACATATAAAAAATCATTGAAGCAAATGTTTAGCTACTTACTGTCAAATAATGTGACTTCTCCACGTCGTGAAGATTTGTTGGCATATCGTAACTATCTGTTTGCGAAGGGACTTAAACCAACAACAATCCAAAATTATATAACCGCTGCAAAGATATTTTTTACTTGGACAAATGAAGAAGGTTATTATCCGAATATAGCAGAACATATTAAATGAGCAAAAATAGATAAAGAACATAAAAAAGACTATCTTACCGGGGCTCAGGTCAAGAATGTTCTGAGTTGTGTTGATTGCGGTACTACACAGGGTTTGAGAGATTATGCAATCATCGTTCTGATGATTACAGGCGGGCTCAGAACCGTTGAAGTTACCAGAGCAAACATTGGCGACATACGTAATATCGGTGAAAGTACAGTCCTCTTTATACAAGGAAAAGGTAAGATTGAGAAGAATGATTATGTAAAATTGCCCGATGCAGTCGAGAAAACAATAAGAACTTACTTATCCTCAAGAAAAGATGATAAATCAGATACTTCCCCGCTATTTGTAAGCGGTAGTAACAATAACAACGGAAAAAGATTAAGTTCACGCTCAGTAAGTGGAATTGTAAAAGAATATCTGATTAAAGCCGGATATGACACTCCTCGGCTTACAGCACACAGTATGCGTCATACAGCTGTAACGCTCTCATTACTCGCCGGCAAAGATATTACCGAAGTTCAACAGTTTGCAAGACATGAGAGTATCAACACAACGATGATCTATAATCATGCTCTTGATAAAGAAAAGAACGGTTGCAGCGAAGCAATATCGAGTTCCATATTCTGATACTCAGCAAAGCCAATGTGTATTTTGGCTTAACCGATGTATCATGTTCGATTACTGAAAAGAGAAACCTTGCTGTTCTGCTTAATTTTCTTTTCAGTAATTTCATTTAAAAACGGGATAAAAATCCTTCCAACTTCCGCAAATATTCCTTAGCGGAAGTTGAAAAAATAAAGTTTACGACAATAATTCAGAAGTTGTTTGTTATTAAAATACTTGCAAATAGAGATGCTATTTTCTTCGTTTCTTCTGATCAAAATATGCTTCAGCCGGATTTCGTGGATACCTTTAATGGATTCTTTGTACACCTGAAGTGGATTCGTTGTACACCTGAAGTGGATTCGTTGTACACCCGAAATGGATTCGTTGTACACCTGAAATGGATTTTGTGGATACCATTAGTCTTAATACATTGATTAACCCTCATACTAAAACAGCACATTTTATCGCTCTAAGCACTCATAAACCCGCATTGTTACGTGATTTGAGCAGAGCCAATTTATATATTGGCTTTTTGCTGCAGCGTTCTGTCTAACGTGGATTTTGTGGATACTTTTAATGGATTCTTTGTACACCCGAAGCGGATTCGTTGTACACCTGAAATGGATTTCGTGGATACATTTAGTCTTAATATATTGATTAACCCTCATACTGAAACAGCACTTTATATCGCTCTAAGCACCCATAAACCCGCATTATTACGTGATTCAGGCAGTGCAAATTAATATATTGGCTTTTTGCTACAGCGTTCTGTCTAACGTGGATTTTGTGAATACCTTTAATGGATTTGTTGTACACCCGAAGCGGATTCGTTGTACAGCTGAAGTGGATTTGGTGGATACCTTTAGTCTTAATATATTGATTAACCCTCATACTGAAACAGCACTTTTTATTACTCTCAGTACCCGTAAACCCGCATTGTTACGTGATTCAGGCAGTGCAAATTAATATATTGGCTTTTTTGCAACAGCGTTCTGTACACCGTGGATTTTGTGGATACCTTTAATGGATTCGTTGTACACCTGAAGTGGATTTAGTGAGTAACTTACTTCTACACTATCGATTAAAACAGAACAAAGGAAAGCTCGTACGCATCCTGTTACGTACGAGCTTTTTGATTCAGTTCTTCAAAACTGGTTACATTACTCATCTTCAGAGATTTTAACTACTCTGCCGGTCAACATTGTATCGTAATTAATAGCAAGCTTATTAGAAAGATTCATCAAATCTGACAGATTAAGAGGTGTTTTAGTGTTGGAGTCTGCTTCGAAATCATACAATTTCTCAATTTTTTTTACCACAAGACCTGCTTCTATAAGTTTGCTTTTTCCTATACCTAACTTTAATAGATTTGTTATGATGACAGTTGAAATATATACCTGAAGATTTTTGTACTCTTTATTTCCCGGAAGTGCATTCAGAATATCTAAAATAATCTCTTTAGTGGATTTTACACTTTGAGCTTTATTATTTTCGTCTACCTTAATCCCGGTATTGATAAGACAATCAATATCGCAACTCATATATTTTGATATACGTTCTAAAACTCCTGGTCCGACTGTAAACATGGCAATCATGCTATCGAAAAACGCTATTTTTCCAATAACAATTCACATCTGTTATTTACTGTTGACAACTGTAACAGTGAAAAAGGAATGTCTTATACCCAGTATTATAACCGATTCAAAAATCTGACCTGTGCACTTGGAATGGATCATTCTCCTCACGAAACACGTCATACCTTTGCTACACTTGCTAAGGAAGCAAAAGTTGACGAATATTGTCTGAAGCTGATCCTCGGTCACAACATTGCAGACTTAACAGAACGCGTATATACGCATCGAAAGAAGGAACAGCTTTTAGAAGAGATCAAAAAGATCGAATAAACAACCAATAGTCATAAGCCATCATTCGTTTGTGATTATTGAACTTTTCAAAATAAAAATCAAGGCGGTCACCAAACAGCGACCGCCTTAAATTTGTGTCATATTTGTGTCATACTTGTGTCATACACTGTATGATTTTTCGGCATTTTTCAGACTTATTCAGCACTAAACAGCGCATTACTAAGCCAAATCAATTACTTCAGTGCTTCCTCAACAGCAACTGCGCAAGCAACTGTAGCACCAACCATGGGGTTGTTGCCCATACCGATAAGACCCATCATCTCAACGTGTGCGGGAACTGAAGAAGAACCTGCGAACTGAGCGTCAGAGTGCATACGACCCATTGTATCTGTCATACCGTATGAAGCAGGGCCTGCAGCCATGTTATCGGGGTGGAGTGTACGACCTGTACCGCCGCCTGATGCAACTGAGAAGTACTTCTTGCCCTTTTCAACACATTCCTTCTTGTATGTGCCTGCAACGGGGTGCTGGAAACGTGTGGGGTTAGTCGAGTTACCTGTGATAGAAACGTCAACGCCTTCCTTCCACATGATTGCAACGCCTTCTGTTACGTCGTTAGCGCCGTAGCAGTTAACCTTAGCACGAAGACCGTCAGAGTAAGACTTGCGGAATACTTCCTTAACCTCACCTGTGTAGTAATCCATCTCTGTTTCAACGTATGTGAAGCCGTTGATACGAGCGATGATCTGAGCGGCATCCTTACCTAAACCGTTAAGGATAACACGCAGGGGTTCCTTACGAACCTTGTTTGCCTTTTCAGCGATACCGATAGCGCCTTCTGCAGCTGCGAATGATTCGTGACCTGCGAGGAAGCAGAAGCACTTTGTATCTTCTTCAAGAAGCATCTTGCCTAAGTTACCGTGGCCAAGACCAACCTTACGCTGATCAGCAACTGAACCGGGGATGCAGAATGCCTGTAAGCCTTCGCCTATAGCAGCGGCAGCATCAGCGGCTCTCTTGCAGCCCTTCTTGATAGCAATAGCACAGCCTACTGTGTAAGCCCACTTAGCGTTTTCGAAGCAGATAGGCTGAATGCCTTCAACGAGCTTGTAGATGTCAAGACCCTTAGCCTTGCAGATTTCTGCACACTCTTCAACAGAGCCTATACCATAGTTCTTTAAAACAGCGAGAATCTGGGGTTCACGTCTGTCATATGATTCAAATAAAGCCATTGTTATTTCCTCCTTACTGCTTTCTGGGGTCGATGATCTTTACAGCATCGTTAACACGGCCGTACTGACCCTGTGCCTTTTCGAATGCTGTGTTAGCATCGTCACCGTTCTTGATGAATTCCATCATCTTGCCGAAGTTAACGAACTTGTAGCCGATGATCTCATCATCTTCATTGAGTGCAAGACCTGTAACATAACCGTCTGTCATTTCGAGGTAACGAGGACCCTTCTTGAGAGTACCGTACATTGTACCTACCTGTGAACGAAGACCCTTACCGAGATCCTCAAGACCTGCACCGATTGCAAGACCGTCCTCTGAGAAAGCACTCTGGCTTCTGCCGTAAACGATCTGGAGGAAGAGTTCTCTCATTGCTGTGTTTATAGCGTCACAAACGAGGTCAGTATTAAGTGCCTCAAGAATTGTTCTGCCGGGAAGAATTTCAGCCGCCATAGCTGCAGAATGTGTCATACCTGAGCAACCGATAGTTTCAACAAGTGCCTCCTGAATTACACCATCCTTAACATTTAAAGACAGCTTACATGTACCCTGCTGGGGTGCACACCAGCCGATACCGTGTGTAAAACCGGAAATATCCTTGATTTCCTTCGCCTTTACCCACTTTGCTTCTTCCGGAATGGGAGCTGCGCCGTGCGCTACGCCCTGCTTCACGGGACACATAGTTTCAACTTCATGTGAATACGTCATAACAGTTGTAGACTCCTTTCAAATTTTCGTGACCGCAGCCGTAGCTTGTCACGGTCACCGGTAGTTCTTTGCCGGGAAATACCCGGAACATACAAATATATTATATACTATTCTCTCGCCATTTTCAAGGGATTTTCTTAATTTTTTCGGTTAGCAATCGGTAACTCTGCTGTTATCTATCGGGCGTACCCGAATTTTTTCCTTTTTAAGCCTGCCGATATTATCAAAATACGGACAGATAAGAATTATAACTTACAGCTTGTAGAAAAAGTCTGTTTTTTCAAAAAAGTGCTTGTTCTCTATCCCTATAAGAACGCTTTGTGGGCTTTGCGTCCTGCAAAGCCTTTGGG
>ERZ1027036.131-NODE-131-length-47162-cov-10.302821_pt1 | contig 47162 bp, 39 predicted proteins | sample MGYA00519441_ERZ1027036 | MGnify/ENA primary metagenome ERZ1027036 (study PRJEB26926, sample SAMN06164792) | human gut metagenome | biome: ENVO:00009003; feature: ENVO:2100002; material: ENVO:00002003 | host: Homo sapiens | place: USA | collected 2012 ... | reverse complement strand
TAAGGCGGCAATCCTTGTCGGCAAGCACCGCCCTCATCCTGCGGATAACCTCGGCGAGATAGGTCGGGTTGTGGGTCTTGGGATACGGCGATTTCTTGCGCCAAAGCACATCGTCGGGCAGTATGCCTTTCATCGCACGGCGGACAATGTCATTCTTCAGAAGACACCGCACTGACAGTCGGTACTAAAAGGCAAAAATATAACGGGTATCGGTAAAATGCCGATACCCGTTTTGCGTATTTATTGCCTGTCGAGCCTCACGTCATACCGCCTGAGCCAATATTCTATCTGCAAGAGATATGCAAAAATCTGTGGTGATGTCATAAGCTGGCCGTACCAGTTGCCCTCAAACAGTGTCGGATCGTCGCACAGCCGTAACAGCTTTTCACGGCTGACAATCTCGGTAAGGCGGCAATCCTTGTCGGCAAGCACCGCCCTCATCCTGCGGATAACCTCGGCAAGATAGGTCGGATTGTGTGTCTTTGGATATGGCGATTTCTTGCGCCAAAGCACGTCGTCGGGCAGTATGCCTTTCATCGCACGGCGGACAATGCCTTTTTCCCTGCCGCCTGCCGCCTTTATCTCCCACGGAATATTGAAAGCGTAACGGGCGATTCTGTGGTCGCAGAACGGCACCCTGACTTCAAGCCCATGAGCCATACTCATTCTGTCCTTGCGGTCAAGCAGGCATTGCATAAACCAATAGAAGTTCAGCATGAACATCTCACGCATACGTCTGTCCTTGCGGCTGTCGGTGTCGAGATATTCGGTGTTCTTAAGCGTTTCGTTACAGCAGAAGTTGACGTAATCATTCGGGTCAATGTCGCCCAGTATCCCCTCGCAGAGTAGATCCGCACGGGATGCGGTCGAGCAAGCCCACGGGAAGCCCGGTTTGTAGAGAATTTCCTCGTTGTGATACCACGGATAGCCGCCGAAGATTTCATCGGCGCACTCACCGCTGAGAGCAACGGTGAAATTGCCCTTGATAGCCTTGCAGAACAGGTACAGAGAGCTGTCCACGTCTGCCATTCCGGGCAGGTCACGGGCATAGGTTGACAGCTCCAGAGCGTCGGTCAGAGCAGGCGTATCGACCTCGACATTTATATGCTTGGAGCCGATGAACGCTGACATTTTCCGTATCCACGGTGCATCCATATCGGGCTGGAATTTACTGCTGTGGAAGTTCTTGTCGTTGTCCTTGTAGTCGATTGAATAGGTGGTGAGCTGTCGTCCGCTTTGCTCAAATTCACGGGCGGCAACGGCGCTTATGATACTGCTGTCAAGACCGCCCGAAAGCATTGTACAAAGCGGAACATCGCTGACAAGCTGGCGCTTTATGGCATCGGTCAGGAGATAGGCTATGTGCTGCTCGGTCTCCTCTACGGTTTCCTTATGGGGAAGGGCGTGGAGCGACCAGTAGGTGCGCTTTCTGAGGCCGCATCGGCAGTACATGGCACACTCGGCGGGACGAAGCTCTCTGATCCCTTTGAAGATGCCGCTTCCCGGCTTTCGGGCAGGGCCTAAGAGCATTATCTGAGCGATGCCGTCACGGTCGATCACCGGCTCTATCATAGGGTGGGCGAGGAGCGTTTTTATCTCGGACGCAAAGATAAGGCCGCCTGCGTATTCGTAGTAAAACAGCGGCTTCACGCCGATTCTGTCACGGGCGAGGAAGAGCTGTTTTTCCTTTTCCTGCCACACGGCAAAGGCGTATATTCCGTTGAGCTTGTCGAGGCAGGCTTCGCCCCAGGTGATGTATGCCCAGAGCAGTACCTCCGTGTCGCCTGAGGAGGTGAACGAAATGCCCGTAGATTCAAGCTCAGAGCGGATTTCGGCGGTGTTGTAAAGCTCGCCGTTATAGACGATAGTGTAGCTGTCGAGGGCGGTTTTACGGGTCATCGGCTGGGCACTTCGGGCGGGGTCTATGACGCTAAGGCGGCGGTGGGCGAGGGCACAGTTATCATCGGTGTAGAAGCCGCCGCTGTCGGGACCTCTCGGAACCATTGTCTGAGCCATTCTACGCATTATTGCGGCGCTGTCGCACAGTCTGCGGCAATCTATCCAACCTGCTATTCCACACATTAAAAATCACCTCATTATGTAAATTTATGGTATATTATGGTTGATACAAGAGTAGTATATGCTTTGATAATAATTTCCGTGAATGGAAATATCAAGGTGATGATTCAATTACGATAAAAAACTGCATTTTTCCGCATTGTCAAGGGATTTTGGCAGAACAGACAGAATATGCGCAGGTTGATGAATTGTGATGAATTTGAGAATTGAGGGGAAGGTGGGGGAATGCTGCTGTATTTTAACATATAGTTTTCTTAATATAATGATATTAATATATTTATTATTTCAAACGCAATTTGCTGTTTTGCGTGTTAATTTTGTCGAAAATATTGACATTTCGGCAAATAGTGGTATCATTAAAATGAATAGTTATAAGCATTATACTTGCTTTTGCAATATGACGAGGAGAGTGTATTATGAAACTTAAAAGATTTGCCGCAGGGTTTATTGCGGCGGTGATGGCATTTGCCGTTCTGGGTACGCCTTTGGGGGATATTTTGCCGTTTGTAAGGGCGAGCGTGGCGACAACGGCAGGAGCGGAGAATTATAATTCTTTTCAATATAAGGTGCTTAGTGATGGAACAATTGAAATTGTGAAATACAATGGAAGTAAAGACTTTGTAAGCATACCAGAAAGTATTGATAACAGAAAAGTTACAATTATAGGACCTACTGCATTCCGGTCTTGTGAAACAGTTACAAAAGTGGTGATACCAGAAAATGTGATATGCATTGGTAATTCTTCTTTCGAAAATTGTGTAAATTTAACTAGCGTAATTATACCCAATAGTGTGACACAGATAGGCTATGAAGCCTTTAAAGCGTGTACAAGTCTTGAAAGTGCAATAATACCTGGCAGTGTGGTAGAGATCGGTTATAAAGCTTTTTATTTTTGCAATAGTTTGGAAAGTGTAACGATACCTAGCAGTGTGACAGAGATAGGTTATGAAGCTTTTTCTGGTTGTAAAAATCTAAAGTCAATAGATGTAGCATCGGAAAACAATAACTATGTTTCTGTTAGCGGCATTTTATTCAATAAAGATAAAACAAAGCTAGTCTGTTATCCGGCAGGTAAAACAGAAATTAATTATGATGTTCCATATGGTGTAATAGTTATAGATGATGGTGCTTTTGCTCGTTGTGTTAGTCTTACCAGTATAACTATACCTGATAGTGTGATGAGGATAGGAGGAGATGGTTTTTACGGTTGTTCAAATCTTATGAGTATAACAGTGCCTGATGGTGTGGCTAGTATAGAAGGTTATACTTTTGCATATTGTACAAATCTTAAGAGTATAACGATATCTGACAGTGTGACAAGTATAGATTATGGTGCTTTTATGAATTGTGAAAATCTTACTAGTTTAATTATACCGGAAGGTGTGACAAGCATTTCTAGTAGCACTTTTGAAAATTGCAGTAAACTTGTAAGTATAACTATACCAGATGGTGTGACAAGCATCAGTCATGACGCTTTTAGAAATTGCAGAAAACTTGTAAGTATAACTATACCAGAAGGTGTGGTTAGTATAGGCAGAGAGGCATTTTATTTATGTACTGAACTTGAAAGTATAACGGTGCCGATAAGTTTAAAGTGGTATAACATAGGGACTAATGCTTTTCTAAATTGTAATTTTATAAAACATATACATATTCCAAACGGAACAACTTATTCTGATTATTCTGGAGGCGGAGAATTACCAATTAAATCAGAATATTATTTTGAACTATCCGAATATGGTTCTTGTCCTGACGAAAACTGTCCTATGGGAATGCATCAACCTGATGGACCGATAAAAACCTCATATAATTTAAAAATTACCGATAGTAAAGGTTATGCATTGAAAAACGCCATCGTTGTGTGTGGTGATAAAACTTATGATGCCAGCAACGGTGTAGTTCATATTTCCAATCCCGTTAGTACTTTAATCAGTGTTTCGGCTGACGGTTATAAAAGCGTCAAGGTATCGCTTAATACGCTTTCGACAGGCAGTGTCAATACAGTTTCACTGATTTCTGCATCTTCGGCGGTGAACGCTACATTATCGAATATCTATTTCAGTGAAAAGTCGAATATTGACATGGTGTATGATAACGGAAGCATCGGTACATATATTTCAACCGGAAAGGCAACAGATGTACTTCACGGGGTAAAAACCATTGATCTCAAACGTACATCAAGCGGACATACGTCATATTATGGTTTCTATTTATATTGTGCCGGTAACACAAGCGGTATTTCTTCGTATAAAGTATATAACGGTAATAAGCTGTTGAGCAGTTCTTCGTCCAATAAGATTAAAATCAGTACCTCTCAGTTGAAAGATAACTCAAATCTGAAAGTAGTCTGCCTACTTAATGACGGAAACAGCTTAACATATAATATCAATGTTAAAGCAAACGATAATTCTAATGATTTCAGCTCTTTTCAATTAAGCGGAGATAATATCACATTAGGTTTCTCGGATGATTTAAGCTGGCTTGGCTCGTCTACACTCAGTATACCGAACTTTCCGCTGTATGTAAAAACTTCGGGCGATGAGGTGCGTGTCGGAGTAGGGGTAAATAGAGATGTCCTTGATTCCGAGTCCGGCTTTTTCAATTTTAAAAAGGATTATGAAAAATTCAAATCGGATTTGTCGAAAAATAAAAGTTATTTATCGGCTAAATCCCTTACTGAACTTAAATCGAAATATCTGGCAGATGCAAAGAAATCTTCAATTCCCGGACTGAAAGGCGGCATAGATATTACCATTGTAGGTTGTGGATATGCTAAAATAAACAATAGTGCCGAAGGAACGACGGTAGGTTTTGATCTTGTGATTACCGCTGACTTTTCGGCTACATACTCAAAGCAGTTTTTTGTTTCTGTTGTTCCTGTTGTCCTCAGTATAAAGGGAGGTGTAAAACTGGAAACAACAATTGAAAGTTCAATTTCCGGAATCGGTACTGCGAATACAAAGATCAATGCTGATATAGGACTGGTAATTACACCGTATATTATGCCGTATGCCGGTATAGGTCTGAATAAAGTTGCAAATGTCGGGGTTTACGGTCAGCTTGAATTGCCAATTAATATATGTATTTGTAATACAGATAAGAAATTACAGGGGCTAAATTCCGTTGATATAAGGGGTGAAACAGGTTTCAGAGCTAATTTCCTTACAATGTCGTATAACTGGACTTTATTCAGTGGAACAAAAAATCTGTACACAAGAAATCAAAACCGCATAAGCGATACTATAAGTTTGCGTGAAGAAATTGTTAACTGTATTCCGCAATTTAATGAAACTGCGGTTGATCCGGCGTTGAATATTGATAATTATACGGTATCACAAAGTAATCAGCAACTTGCTGTAACTGAGAACGATAACGGACTTATTGCTAAAGATGTTTCTTATCTGGCTTCTTCAGATGTCATTGTTACTGATGAGCTGACAATACTGGCATCAACAAATAGTGATGTAAGCAGAGGGGTAAACAACCAAAGTTATGTTGTGACATCTGTATTCAAAGACGGAAAATGGAGTAATGTAAAGGCAGTCAACGATAACGGTTACGGCGAGTACAGCCCGAAATTATACAAGAGCGGCAACGATATATTCCTCATATATCAGCAGGCAACAAAACTGTTTTCGGATGATGCGTCAAACAGTGAAATAACAGATAATATAGGAATAGCTGTATCGAAATTCAATTATGAAACGCTCGAATTTGAAAACACAAATGTTATTTACAGCAAAGATGGATATAATTTCGCACCCGATGCAAATGATGATTGTACGGTATGGGTTAACAATACGGATGGTAGTCCATTCGGAAACACCGAAAATAACAGTATAGTTCTTTATGACGGAACAGATATCAAGGAAATCAAAACAGGAATAGGTTATATTATTTTTGCAAAATCGGGTAAAATTTCAGATGATGTGTATATAGCATATACAGTTGACAGTGACGGTGATTTTGGAACTTTTGATGATATACAGCTTTATGTGATTGATACAAAGGGCGGAGAACCAATGCTTGTAGATGAGGGCTGTATAGAAAATTTTGAATTTACTGCGGATAAATACGGCACATTATTATGGACAAATGATGAACGGTTATGTTATACGCAAAAGCCAGAATCTTCGAGTGTCATAAAAACCGATGATTATATAAGCGGCGGATTCGGTGTTTTAGATGATAATACAATTTATTTCAGCGGAAAAAACGCTACAACGGAGAGCAGTGTATATCTGATGGAATATAACGGAATTAAGTGGTCTGCTCCTTATGAATACTATTCTTGCTACGGTAATATTGTTGCACTGAGTTCTGACGGTCAGAACATACTTGTTAATGCCGGAGAAACTGACAGTGTAACCGAACCGCATAAACTGTATCTTGTAAAGGTTAAAAAGAGCAAGGACATAGTGCTGAATTTAGCAGATGTAAATTCAAATTATCTTGTCAATTCCTCACAGATACCGATAGATGTATCGCTTACTAACAACGGCTCGGAAACGGTGCAGACGGCAGCGTTCAGAATATCCGATGAGCAGATGAACACGATAAACACCTATACGCTGGACAACCTTAATATACAGCCCGGTGAAACGTCGGAATGCACCCTGCTTATTAAGCCCGAAGACAACTGTATCGGCAAGAAGATATATGTTACGGTAGCAGAGCCTTCCGATTCATCGGTGCTTACAGATGAGGCACTTGACGCTGATCTTGAAAACGACAGAACTCCCGAAAACAACAGATATGGTCTTGACTTTACTAAATCTGACCTTGAGGTGAAAACGGAAGAGTATAAGTTTGGCGAAAACCATTCGCTTATATTTACCGTTCTCAACAATACCGATGTTGTAACAGGCGGAACGCTGAAGGTATCTGACAGCACGGGTAAGGAGATACTCAGCAGACACTTTGACGATATTTCGTTCAACGAATCCAAGATTGCCGAGCTTGATGAATCGGAGCTTGTGCCGGAGGGAAAATTCAGCGATGAGATAACGGTTACCGTTATCAGCGACAATGACGAATATTATGACTACAACAATACGGCTACACAGTGGATTTCGCTCACGTTTGACGAGAAGTTCGACGATTTTTCGGCAACGGATATAAATAAGAACGGTCTGACATTGAAATGGGACGGCATATCGCAAAAATGCGGAGTTTTCATTGAACAGCTTGTCGGTGACGAGTGGAAAGAGATAGCAACTCTGAATGACGGTTCTGTAGGCAAATATGCTGTCAGCGGACTTACGGAATCAACAAAATACGAGTTCAGAATAAGAGCATTTAAAAATTATGGCAGTGAAACAGGCTACAGCGAATGTAAAATGCTTGAGGTAAGTACCTGCCATATGTTCGGCGAATGGCAAACCACGGTTAAGCCCACCTGCACTGAGGGCGGTGAAATGATACGCAGCTGCTCGGTATGCGGGGCGGAGGAAACCAAGACGATTGATGCACTCGGACATGATTATTCTGATCAGTGGACGGTCGATGAAGAAGCCGACTGCGTTAATGACGGCTCGAAGTCAAGGCATTGCTCAAGATGCGACGCAAAGACCGATGTTACTGTAATTGAGGCAAAGGGTCATACGGAGGTTGTCGACAAGGCGGTAGCGGCAACGTGTACTGCGGACGGATATACCGAGGGCAAGCACTGCTCGGTTTGTAATGCGGTTATCAAGGCACAGGAAAAAATAGCGGCTACTGGGCATAAATATGTTGAAACCGTGGTTGAACCAAGCTACAGCAACAGAGGGTATACATTGTACGAATGTTCGGTGTGCGGTTACAGCTATAAGGATAATTATGAGGAACAGCTTATAGTTCCTGCGGTTACGGGTTTTGCTTCCGGCTCGCAGACAAAATCATCGGCGGTACTCGGCTGGGATAAGGTTTCCGGTGCGGACGGATATGCGGTCGAACTGTACACGGGCGGAAAGTGGAACGAGGTGTTCAGGACCTCCGACAGCAGTGTTACAAGCTGTACTGTAGGTTCTCTCAAGGCGGATTCGATCTATTCGCTCAGGATAAGGGCATTCAAAGATACCGATGACGGCACTGTCTATAGCGACTACACAAGACTTGCGGTAAAGACTAAGCTTGCAGGTGTTACGGGGCTGAAGGCACAGGGCGTTACGGCTACGGCGGTAAAGCTGGACTGGGCAAGAAATGCAGGTGCTACGGGCTATATAATCGAGCAGTACAAGGGCGGTAAGTGGACGCAGATTGCAGTTACCAAAAACAATTACACTCTCACCTTTACTGTCAAGGGGCTTGCGGAATGCACTCCGTATTCATTCCGTGTAAAAACGTATAAGAATGACGGCGGCAAGACAAATTACAGCGACTATGTGACTGTCAAAGCGTCAACGCTTTTAGGCACTGTAAAGGACGCCAAGGTCACATCGACCACAGGTACATGGATTACGCTCGGCTGGGACAGAAATACCGGTGCTACGGGTTATGTCCTTGAACAGTATAAGGGTGGACGGTGGACGGAAATTGCGGTCACCAAAAACAACACCACGCTTAAGTTTACTGTTAAGGGACTTAAGAATGATACCACATATTCGTTCAGAATAAAAGCGTATAAAACGGTCGGAGATACAACAACTTACGGAAGTTATGTAAGAATAGTAGGAACAACTGATATACCGAATGTTGCAAAGTTCACAGGTTCTGCGGTTTCTGCAAGTGCCGTAAAACTCGACTGGAGCAAGAATGACAAGGCTACGGGCTACGTTATCGAGCAGTATAAGGGTGGACGGTGGACTGAAATCAAGGCTGTGGATAATGATATTACCGAAATCACGGTTGAGGGGCTTGCAAAGGGTACGGCATATACGTTCCGCATCAAATCTGTCAAAACGGTTGACGGTGCGGACAAGAGCAGTGAGTATGCAAGCGTTAAGGTTAAAACGGCTGAGTAAGTTTTAAACTATATTTTTTCGCCGTCGGGGGAGGCTCCGGCGGTGATTTTTTTCTAAGATATAAACGAATAATCAGATAATTAATGGTCAATACTTGACAGATATTGTTCACGGTGATATACTAAAATAAAATCAAAAAAACATTTATGGTGAATATTTGCGGAGAAAAATATGTGCAAGGTGATGAATTACAATTTATGTAAACGGGGGGGGGCTTTCTGAAAGCACTCCTGTAAGTAATGCACAAAAGCTCTGCGTAAAATCAATTACGGTAATTAAGGCATAGTCCATGTAGGGTGGACTGTGCCTTTTTTATATTATCTGTTACAATGTATAGTAATCGGAATTTGTGTGCTTTTTTTGTCGTTATGAAAGTTGATTTTGCCTGATAGGTTGAAAGAGGAAAAAATTTAAGGTATTATCAAATAAGAAGATTGCGGTTATTTTACAACTGTATACAGTCGCTTAAGGAGGAAAATTATGATCAAAAGTGTAAAAAGACTGGGTGCGGCGGTACTGTCGGCGGTTATGATGCTGACAGCCGTTGCAACGCCGCTGGGGGATAATCTTCCTGCGGTGAGGGAGAGTACGAGTTTGACGGCGAGTGCTGCGGAAATATCTACCGACGGATATTATACTTTGAAAAATTTATATGCAGGAAAAATGCTGAATGTTCGTGGAAGTTACAGTACAAGTAATACAAATGTAACTGTATATGAAACTGACGGAACTACAGGACAGGAGTTCAGATTTATAAAAAGCGGTTCAAACTATGTTCTTGAACCGAAATGTGCGCCCTCATGTGCGCTGAATGTTTATGGAACTTCGGCTTCAAATGGTTCAAATGTCAATATATGGACTAAAAGCGGTAACAGCACTCAGGCGTGGGTAATGGAGTACAACTCATCATCCTCGGCATACATTATCAGAAGTGCAGCGAATAAAAATCTTGTGCTTACCGCTACAGGTACTTCGAATTCGAGTAATGTTGCTTTAGCAAATTACAGCTCCGGTAACAAGAGCCAGTTGTGGTCGGCGACTAAGGTCGGAGGGTCAGCTTCCAACTCTACATATAATCCTGTGTTAGCAATCAAATATGCTTCTGAACATTGGAATGATGGTGTCGGAAAGTGCGCAAGCTTTGTTTCTGCTTGCCTTAACGCAGGTGGTTGCAATGCTTCTTCTGCTCTCGTTTCAAATTTGCTTAATGCCTTAACAAACGGAGGGTATGGAACACGTTATCAAATAACTACAAGTTCGTATTATGCATATGAATCTCAAAATAAAAACATACTTTCAGCCGGTGACCCTATTTTTTTCTATTGTTCAAAATGTGGAGGCTGGCAACATACTGTAATTTGTTCTGGATACGACAGCAATGGAAGAGCTATGGCATATGGACATAATAATGCATGGAATAATAAAACTTCCGGAATAGGCGGATTTTCTGACGGATCAGGACATAGCGGTTCGTGTATAACTGTGTATTCGTTCCATATGAATACGCACACCCACTCATACGGTTCGTGGTATACAAAGACTTCGGCGACCTGCACAAGCGGAGGAACGGAAGAACGTAAATGCTCCTGCGGAGCGACAGAGAGCCGTTCGACTTCGGCACTCGGTCATAACTATGGTTCATGGTCTACTGTAACAAATGCTACCTGCACATCAGGCGGCAGTGAAAAGAGAACCTGCTCAAGATGTTCAAACAGCGAAACACGCTCGACTTCTGCGTTAGGACACAATTACGGAAGTACATATTTTGAGGCGGATCATCCGCATAAGTATGCGCATTTGTGTCAGAGATGCGGATATAAGGAGTTTACCGGCGGTAATTTAGATTATTACTATCTGTGTGCAACCTGTACTCATCTGACGAAGCCTGAGGTTACGAAAATTACAGGCGATTTAGTTGATAATTCCGAGATTACGATTGAATGGACAGCAAGCGAAAGTGATAAGCTGGCTAACTATTGGCTTGATGTAATCGACCCTGAGGGACTATATGTAGTTGATGTAAGTACCGGGAAAATAAACAGTTATACGTTTATTCCTGTTAAAACCGGTACATATACCATTAAAACCCACGCCGCTCCTATCGGAAATAAGGATGGTAGCGGAAGCGTAGGCGCAGAAACAACAATTGAGATTGGCTGTAATCATAACTACATTACAGAGATTGTGAATCCGACATACGATAATGAGGGTTACACTCTTCATAAATGTACAAAGTGCGGTTACAGCTACAAGGATAATTATACGCCTGCGTTAAAGCTGACAGAATTAACCGGAGTGAAGGTAAAGACGCAGGGAACGAACTCGCTGACTCTTGCGTGGGATAAGAACGCAAGTGCAATGGGATATATTATTGAGCAGTATAAGGGCGGTAAGTGGACGCAGGTTGCAAAGACGAGCAGTAACACAGCGGTTACATATACTGTAAACGGACTTGCGGCGGACACGACATATACCTTCAGAATCAAAGCCTATGTTATTTCGGGCGAATCGGAGATATACGGCGGCTATGTAAAAATCGCAGGCAAGACAAGGATACCGAATGTGGCTACGTTCAAGGGCAGAGCGGTTTCGCAGACGGCGGTGAAGCTCGACTGGAGCAAGAATGACAAGGCTACGGGCTATGTTATCGAGCAGTATAAGGGTGGTAAGTGGACGGCACTTGCTACAACAAAGAATAACACTACGCTTACGTTTACTGTCAAGGGGCTTGCAAAGGGTACGGCTTATTCTTTCAGAATAAAATCGTTCAGAAAGACGGGAAGTACGACCGAGTTCAGCGAGTATACGGCTATAAAGGCGGCTACGCTTCTTGACGGTGTGTCCGATTTCAAAGTCGCATCGACTACCGGCTCGTGGATAACTCTTGAGTGGGCAAAGAATGATAAGGCTACCGGCTATTCTATAGAGCAGTATAAGGGTGGTAAGTGGACGGTAATTGCTACCACGAAGAATAATACCACGCTTAAGTTCACGGTTAAGGGACTTAAGAATGATACTACCTATTCGTTCAGAATAAGGGCGTATAAGACTGCCGGCGGTGTTACAGCTTACAGCGATTATGTGAGAATTGCAGGCAAGACAAGGATAGCGAATGTTGCCTCGTTCAAGGGCAGTGCGGTTTCTGCAAGTGCGGTAAAGCTCGACTGGAGCAAGAACGACAAGGCTACAGGCTATGTTATCGAGCAGTATAAGGGTGGAAAGTGGACGGCAATTGCCACCACAAAGAATAACACCACGCTTACGTTTACTGTCAAGGGGCTTGCAAAGGGTACTACTTATTCTTTCAGAATAAAATCATTCAGAAAGACGGGAAGTACTACTGAGTTCAGTGAGTATACGGATATAAAGGCGGCTACGGATAAGTAAGCTTAAGTAAGCTGTTGGCGGTTCGGGTTTTGTCGGTTTGCACGATTTAATCTGAATTGCAGGTCTTACCGGAAAAATATTACAATCAGGGCATGGTCCACGATGGTGGGCTGTGCCTTTTTTGTCGTTATGAGCGCTGATTTTGCACGGTTGTTGAAAGAGGGGAAACAGAAGTGTTATTATTGACATAAGGATTTTGTTTGCGGTCAAGCTGTGACGCTGAAAACGGCAGTACGGCTTTCGCAAATGCAAATATAGAGAAAAGGAGAAAATCAATGAATGGTAAGAGAGTGAGAATGGCTGTAATGTCGGCGGTGATTCTGTCGGCGCTCGCTGTTAGCGGTTGTTCGTCGGAGGGAAGCGTTTCGTATAATGGCTCGGGTGAGAAGGCGGACGATGTATCTGCATCGCTTTCCGCTCCGGTAACTTCCGATACAACAAGCAGCAGTGAAAGCAAGGAAACGCAGGAGCAGACATCTTATGAGAGCAAGCCTGCCGTTACAAGCACAAATAAAGCGGAAACGACAGCCGTTACAACAAAGAAGGATAACGCTGTAAAATCGGAATGGAAAGAAACAAAGGCTGACGGCACAAAGTATGTTACTGTGGGCTGTTACAGCAGGGAAAAAGCCGTTCTCGGAGCAAAAACGGTAAAGCTGTATAACGTTAATGACAAGGTTACGGTGGTAGCTGTGACCGATACGGGATACGCAAAGCTGAAGGACGGTACTTTTATGCATAACGATTTTCTGTCGGACAGCAAGGTGACGGTCACGGCCGCACCGACAAGCCAGTCGTCAAAGAAGCCGACAGAGCAGAAGCCGGCACAGTCGCAGACTTCGGAGTATTCCTGGGTGATAAAGCCGAGTTATGTGTATGATGAGGTGGAGATACTGATGGATTGCCAAGTAAATCCCGACTCTATAAAAGGTGAGGATGAAATATCAATTCCGTATGGCTATACATATAAGATAGCAAAAGTAACTCCGACACCTGATGATCCGTACAGCAGCTATATGTATGAACCCGGCGGCAGAATTAATGGTATATTTGTTGTGACGACAAACGGGAAAAAATATGCAGTTGATTCTTCGGGCAAAAAAATTGTTAATCAAGGTTTTGATTATATAACAAACCCATATGGTCTGATTGCGTTCAGAAACGCAAACGATGATAAATGCTACAGTCTTGATGATAACGGAAAACTAATGGAAGTTCATGATATGTATGTGCATAACTGGGGCATTTTTCCTGAACTTGTGTATGATTTGAGTACCGGCGTTGTTTTTCGCTATGACTACGGCGGAATACGTGATAATGACTATGAGGTTAAAAATGCTACAATCATATATTCTGCGTATATAAATGACCAAAAACATATAGAGGAAAAAGTTAAGGTTGGATTATATCGGGGAAACACATTTTTAGTTCCGTGCGAATATGACGGCTGTTTATCGGATTTCACAAAACATAACTGTGGTCTGGTAATTACACCTCCGGCTGATAACAGGCTGGTATTCTATAAAGGTAACAAAATATATATCTTTGATGATGACGGAAAATGTTATTCGAAAGGTGTTTACGACAAGCCCGACAGCAATCAGGGAATGTACTATCTGAACGGCTATCTTCCAGTATGCAAAGGCGGTAAATGGGGGCTTATTGACGTTAACGGAAAAGAAGTGGTGAAGTGTCGGTTTGAAGATATTACTTCGGTTTATGACGGTAAGGCATGGGCTAAGGAGAACGGCAAGTGGGGCGTAATAAAGCTTGCGTGAGATGAATAAATAAACGGCGGACGACAATAATAGCATAAGCTGTGTATAAGAAAAACGACCGAAGGCATTGTTGATGGTGTCCTTCGGTCGCTTTGGTTTATCCGCAAATGATATTCTCAATTACTTTTCCGATGTCTCCGTCAATGCAAATTGCTCTGTCGGCAATTTCATCCGGCGCATACGCTTCGTTCATATTGATGCAGGCATAAATTGCTTTTGGATTTTCCGCTGTCATTTGCATAAACGGATATTTTATTATTCCGGGTGTGTTGAATCCTACACCAAGCTCCAAAAACAGAATGTGAAGGTTTCTATGTTTGCGGATAAATTCTTCATAACGTTCTGCGGCGGCATGCCAGCCCTCGTCCTGCACAAAGCTGTTGTCGCACCTCAGGTTCATAGCCATAGGCTTGCCGCAATGCGGACATCTCGGAATAAGCTCATCGGGAATTTTCATATTGCATTGCTCTTTCACCATTGTCCTAACAGCATTTTCATTGTCAAAGGTTTCATTACAGCACGGCTCACTGCACTGCCATAAGCCGTAATCGCCCTGCGTGTTGAACAGCCGTTTTTTATCAAAGCCTGCAAGCTGAAACCGGTGGTCGACATTTGTCGTCAGCACGAAATAATCCTTGTCCGATACCGCTTTCAGCAAATCGCTGTACGGCTTTCCGACAGGTGCGTTATAGCGGTTTACAAGAATGTGACGTGACCACCACGCCCAATATTCGTTGAGAGTTTCAAACGGATAGAATCCGCCCGAATACATATCGGTGATACCGTACTTTTTGTGAAAATCGGCAAAGTATTTTTCAAATCGTTCACCGCTGTAATCAAAGCCTGCCGATGTGGAAAGCCCTGCGCCTGCGCCTATTACGATTGCATCGGCAGCAGCTATCTTGTCTTTAAGACGAGATAGCTTATCTGAGTAATTGTCTGTAGATCTCGTAGTCGGCATCTTTAAAAACATTGAATATCACCTCTATATCATGATTTTCCGAAAATTCTCTGACCGTCTGCACGGCAATTTCAGCCGCTCTGTCCTGAGGAAATCCGAACACTCCGGTCGAAATACAGCAGTAGGCGACGCTCTTTATATTGTTTATTACAGCAAGCTCAAGACAGCTTTTGTAACAGCTTTTCAGCAGTGAGCAGTGCTTTTCCTCCGGTCTTCCGTGTACTATCGGACCAACCGTGTGGATAACATATTTGCAGGGTAGATTATAGGCAGGTGTTATCTTGGCTTTTCCTGTCGGCTCGTCATATCCCTGTTTTCTCATTATCTCCGCACATTTCAGCCGCAGACGAACGCCTGCGAAGGTGTGAATGCAGTTGTCGATGCAATTGTGGCAGGGGTGATAACAGCCTGTCATTCCCGAATTTGCGGCATTGACTATCGCATCGCATTCAAGTGTTGTTATGTCGCCTTGCCAAAGGTAGATGTTATCCTTGAACGGCGTTAAATCGTGCAGTTTTATTATACCTTTTTCTGCAATTGCCGTTTGCAGATATTCGTCTTGTATCGTAAGAAAATCATTGCCGATGGGAGAAGGCAAACGAATGTTGATAAGTGAGCGGAGTAAACGCTTCTGTTCAGCTTCGGATCCGGGAATCGTTATACCGTTGTATTGTTCGTCTTCGCTGAGAAGTCGATTTATAAGATAAATCCGTCTTTCTTTCTGCGTCATATCCGCTCCTTATAACTGTGTTGAATGAATTAAGCCGTCTGATTAAGCAAAAAAGAATCCTGCTGTCATATCAAGATAGTTTGCACCGCTGTAATCGGGATACTGCTTGTTTACTTCAGCCTTGAATTCGTCTGCGGTTGTGCAATCAGCTGCAATCTTTTTGAGGTTTTCAAGGTATGAAATCTTTGTTTTTGCATCCTTTAGGTCTTCGGGTGTGTAGTGCGATGTAAGTATCAGCGTATAGCCATTTGAAATGTAGCTGTCAAGCTGAGCAATGATTGCGCCCGCATGACCCGTGCCGGCAACGATCGAGTGGCAGTCATGACCGAGCATATGAGTATAAACTGCATTGATCTCGGGAATCTCAATATCAAATGCTTCGGCAGTTGCTGTAATCACAAAGTCGATGCCGCCTATAGTTACCTTGCCTTCTCCGATAACGTCGGTAATCTTGTGTACGGAGCTGTCAAAGCTGTCACCGAAAGCGTTTGTGAAGTTGTTGATGAGTGCCTTACCGCCGCCGTTTTCGGAATATTCGACCGCATTTTGTGTTGCATATTTCGGTACATCGGGCAGGAATGTTGCACCTGCGCCGTGGTAAGCTACGAGTACGCCTTCAACCTTGATACCTTTCAGATATTCGGTAAGCTCTGTTATATTGTCAAAGAAGCAGGGAGATTCAATCACTACCGCATTACCTGCCTTTTCAACGATGAAAACCTCGTCATCTATAAGGTCGTTTGTCTTATAGGCGTGGAGCTTTACATCTCCGAAATCATATACGCTTATCTCGCCTTTTGCGAGTGCTACCTTCTCATATGTATTCTTGTTCATAGTTAATATCCTCCTGAAACAGTGTGGGTTTATTTGCTTTTTCGGAAGATGCAGCGCTGTTTTTCTTTCCTTGACCTTATCTTATCACGACGTGTGATGCCTGTAAAGTACGCACTTTTTTGTAGGATAGTTACCGCAAGGTGACTAATGGGTGGTTACCGGAAAGTAACGATTGTACAGTTATGCGGTTTGCACGCTATCGAAAATAAATTTGAAAAAACCAAAAATTTTTTTAATTGTTGCATTGACAGTCGAAAATTCTGTATGGTATAATCGGAATGTAAGTATCAATCGGATACTGTTTGATAACCGTGCTGAAAAGAGAGGTCGTTATGAGCAAATCAACAGCAATAAAAGAATTACCTGCGTGTCCTGTCGAAACGACGCTTACGCTTATAGGCGATAAGTGGAAGGTACTTATACTGCGTGACTTGCTTACAGGAACAAAGCGATTCGGAGAACTTAAAAAATCATTAGGGAGCGTGTCGCAGAAGGTGTTGACGGCACAGCTTCGTGACATGGAAGAAAGCGGACTTGTAAACCGCAAGGTATATGCGGAGGTTCCGCCGAGAGTTGAATATTCGCTGACGGTACTCGGAAAAAGCCTTAACCCTATACTTGACGCTATGAAATGCTGGGGAGAGAGTTATAAGAATTCGGTTAAAGGATAAAAATATTAAAAATTTTGATTTTCCCTATTGACAACGGCGGATAAATGTAGTATAATCATCAGGTAAATTAAATTGTGAAACAAAAGCAGAGAAGCACTCTCACCCATTTACGCCGAAAGGTTGTTCAATGAGGTAATTACAGAAATTTCCGACGATTTATGGCACTGTACGGCGTTATAAATCTGTCTGTAATATTTGTACAGCGTGAGAGAATCTGCATTGCAGTTTATCACGCTTTTTGTTTTGCATAAAACGATTTGTTTTCAGAAAGGCGGTGCTTTACAATCAGCACAAAAGAACAACTCATCAACGAAGAGATAAATGAAAAAGAGGTCCGTGTGATCGGAGCTGACAATGAGCAGCTCGGCATTATGTCTTCGGCGCAGGCTCTTGATATGGCGATTGAGGCTGACTTAGACCTCGTGCTTATCGCTCCTTCAGCTACTCCTCCGGTATGTCGTATAATGGATTACGGCAAGTTCCGTTTTGAGCAGTCAAAGAAGGAAAAGGAATCTAAAAAGAACCAGAAACAAGCTGAGCTTAAAGAGATACAGATGTCGCTGAACATCGACACCAACGACTTTAACACGAAGGCTAATCAGGCTATAAAGTTCCTTAAAAACGGCGACAAGGTTCGTATCAAGGTTCGTTACAGACGAGCAAGAGAGCTTTCACACGCAAATCTTGGTGAGGAGCTTATGCAGAGAGTTCTTGAGGCTGTTTCGGAGTACGGCGCTTGTGAGAAGCCTGCAAAGCTGGAGGGCAAGAACTATATGGCAGTTGTAGCTCCCAAGGCTGCGGCAGGCGGTAAGAAAGCAAAGAAGGACGCCGATAAAACGGCGGAAACTAAATAAGGAGGATTCCACTCATGGCAAAGAAGATCAAGATCAAAACCCACAGCGGTGCTAAAAAGCGTTTTAACATCTCCAAGAACGGTAAGGTCAAGTACCAGAAGACGAACCGTCGTCACAGACTGACACAGAAGGCTACAAAGAGAAAGCGTATCAACCGTGCTGCAGGATACTGCGACAAGACGAACGTTGCAGAAGTTAAGAAGCTCATACCTTACAAATAAAAACTAACTGCGACCGTTTCGGCGCAATATTCACTATAGGAGGAATTTAACGATGGCTCGTATTAAAGGTGCATTAGCAACTCGTAAGAGAAGAAATAAAACATTAAAGCTGGCAAAGGGCTACTGGGGCGGCAAGAGCAGACTTTTCAAGACTGCTAAGGAAGCTGTCTGGAAGTCAGGTCAGTACGCTTACATCAGCAGACGTTTAAAGAAGAGAGATTTCAGAAAGCTCTGGATCGCAAGAATCAATGCCGCTTGCAAGATGAACGGTACAAACTATTCTACATTCATCAACGGCTTAAAGAAGGCTAATATCGGTCTTAACAGAAAGATGCTGTCAGAAATCGCTATCAACGATCCTGCAGGTTTTACTGCACTTGTTGAGAAGGCTAAGGCTGCTCTTTAAGAGAAAACAACACGCCCATAATAAGTGGGCGTGTGATTTTTTATATAACGGGAAAGAAATGCGGCTGTGCTTAGGCACATAATAACCGTTATCAGTACATATCCTTTGTGTGGTGCTTGTAATAGAAAATATAACTGCCTATTGCGCCTGCGACCACGAAAATGAATGTTACTATAAGGCGGTTCATAAGGTTGCCTGCAATCTCGGTGTACTTCATTGAGTAGTTCGTAAGATCGGCAAGAATGCCGTTTATGTTTACCGTGTTTCCTGCCTCCTGTTCCTTTAAGAATATCTGGAACAGGTATGCAAAGCCGTTTGATAATGCCCAGCCCGCAAAGGTGAGAATTGCTGTCATAATGCAGTCAACCGTCTTTAGCTTCTTTGAGAAAACGGTGTAGAGCGAAATAACCGCGGCGGACATGATTATACCGCCCAGCCAGCCGACAAGGTCCGACATCATAATAAACACAACGAATATGGCGCAACCGATCAGAAGTCCGAGCAGACCGCCTAAGATACCTTTTACAGTACCCCTTATATTATACGGAGGGCGGACAGTTCCGTCTGAGCGTATATGCTTTGTGAGAATTGTGTAATCCTCAAGCTCAAGCACTTTTGCCACCTGTATGGGAGTGGTTTTACGCATTTCGCTTTTTAAATAGGCTGTGAGTTTTTCCAAAAATTCAATGAGCAACGGCAGATTTTCCTGCATAAGATTATATCCCTTGCAGTAAATGTTTACGCAGCCGTCGACATTTTCGATGCCGAGCATAGTTTTCTTGGGAAAGCGTTCAGCCATAATGTATATTCTGCCGAACTGGCGCTCGGTGATGACTGCACCGCATACTATATCAAATCTGTGCTTTTTATCGTTGTCAAAAACGACAACGGGAACACCGTTCTTTACACCGCTGAGCGTGGCGGTTTCGGGATCGTATTTAAGTCCTGTTTCCTTTTCAATAAGGCTTAGCTCGGAAAATATCATGAAAAAAATCCTTTCTTGTCCGTTACGGATAATGAAATTTTAGCATAAGGACACGCAAAAGTCAAGAAACTGAGTGTTAAGGAGAAATATGGAAATTACATCTAAACAGAACACATATATAAAGGAATACCGCAAGCTGACGGAGCAGAGAAAGTACCGCAGGCAGACGGGGTATTTCGTGTGCGAGGGGGCGAAGCTGGCGGTTGAAGCGGTCAAAAGCGGATGTGCGTTAGGCGAAAACGCATATTATACTGCCGCCGCCGCCGAGAAATATCCCGAATGTATAAGTCTGCTGAGGGAAAGCTGTAAGATGGTACAAATAAGCGAGGAGGTGGCGGACAGCATTTCCGACACAAAATCGCCGCAGGGAATATTTATTACGGTAAGACATCTTGACAAAATTCTGAATTTAAGTACAATAGATAGTAGCAGGCAGTTTATAATATTGGAAAATTTACAAGATATGGGTAATATTGGCACGATAATACGTTCCTGCGACGCATTTTCGATTGACGGGGTGATACTTGCAGGAGATTGTGCAGATGTGTTTGCTCCCAAAACGGTAAGAAGTGCGATGGGCTCGCTGTTCAGACTGCCGATATACTGCTGTGATACCGAAGAAGCGATAACGCTTTTGCAAAAGGGCGGATTTACCGTGTATTCTGCGGAGCTTTCGGACAGGTCGGTAAAGCTGGGAGAGGAAAAGCTGCCTCAAAAGACCGCTGTTGTTATCGGCAACGAGGGCAACGGGGTCAGCGATACCGTGAAAAGGCTGTGCGACAAGTCGCTGTTTATACCGATAAGCAGTGCGGAGAGCCTTAACGCATCGGTTGCGGCATCGGTTATTGCGTGGGAAATGTCAAAGGTCAGGCAGTAAGCTTGACGTTAAATACGGTTAATAATTGCGGTTTATAATTCAGCGTTGAGATTGCAAGCTGTAATTTAATTGTTGAGAATTGCTTGTATAACGCAGAAGCGACAATAAGGTTTGCAGCAACGATCCCTCAGTCTTGCGACAGTCAAACGGGAATGATTTTAACGTTGAAATAATCGCTGAACATAGAGGTATGGATAACGGCTTTGCTTGTCGCAATTCAGCTCCCTTTGGCAAGGGAACCAAGAAAGATAGTGCAACGGAAGATGATAGCACACCTTAATTATGTAAGCAAAAAGCTAAGATAAAACGTTAAGAGGGGGCGGCGTAGCCGCTCGCCGTCAGACGAGGTGTAGATATGCACAAGCGGTTTGAAAGGCAAATTTGAACCGGCACAATGCCGACGAATTCGGAGCGGCACGTTGCCGTTTTGCTAAGACAAAATAAAAAAGCAAAGATAAAATGTTAAAATGGTGCGGCTAAAGCCGCTCGCCGTACACAAGCTGTCGGCGATATGCAAACAGTTTGAAAGGCAAATTTGAACCGGCACAATGCCGACAAATTCGGAGCGGCACGTTGCCGTTTTGCTAAGACAAAATAAAAAATCAAAGATAAAATGTTAAAAGGGTGCGGCTAAAGCCGCCCGCCGTACACAAACCGTAGCGATACGCAAACAGTTTGAAAGGCAAATTTGAACCGGCACGTTGCCGGCACGGAAAGGAAGACGAAAAATTTGTCCCATCTGGTAATAGTTGAGTCGCCTGCGAAGGCGAAAACAATTGAGAAATATCTCGGAAAGGATTATTCCGTAGTAGCATCTGTAGGTCATATCCGTGACCTGCCGAAGTCGAAGCTCGGAGTTGATGTTGACAACAACTTTGAGCCTAAGTATGAGAACAAGAAAGATAAGGCGGCTCTTATAAAAGAGCTTAAGAAAGATGCAAAGGCATCTGACATAGTATATCTTGCGACCGACCCTGATAGAGAGGGAGAGGCTATTTCGTGGCACCTGGCACACGTCCTTGGGATAAGCCCTGACGCACCTGTGCGTGTAACTTTCAGCGAGATCACAAAGAGCGGTATCGAGGCAGGTATGAGCCATCCGAGAACGCTTGATATGGACCTTATCAACGCACAGCAGGCAAGACGTATACTTGACCGAATAGTAGGCTATAAATTAAGCCCGTTCTTATGGAAGAAGGTCAGACGAGGTCTTTCGGCAGGCCGTGTACAGTCGGTTGCGGTAAGGCTTATCGTTGACAGAGAGCAAGAGATAGAGAGCTTTGAGGCACAGGAATACTGGAGCATAGACGCAAAGCTGTTGTCCGCTTCGAGCAGACGTGCATTCCCTGCAAAGCTGACAGAGGTCAAGGGCGAGAAGTTCAAAGCGCTCAATAAAGAAGAAACCGACAAGGTGCTTGCTATGCTTGAAAACGGCGAGTTTATCATCACCAATATCAAGAACAGCACAAGGAAGAAAACACCTGCACCGCCGTTTACTACCTCTACCTTACAGCAGGAAGCGTCAAGAAAGCTGTCTTTCAACGCAAGACGTACAATGAAAGCGGCACAGGAGCTGTACGAGGGCGTTGAGATACCCGATATGGGCGCAGTAGGTATCATAACCTATATGCGAACAGACAGCCTGCGTATTTCCGATGAGGCAAAAGCGGCTGCGGCACAGATGATAGAATCGACATACGGCAAGGAATATCTGCCCTCAAAGCCCAGAGTATTCAAGTCGAAGAACAATGCTCAGGACGCACACGAGGCTATCCGTCCGACAATAATCACGCTTACTCCCGAAAAGGTAAAGTCTGCGCTTTCGGGCGACCAGTACAAGTTGTATAAGCTGATATGGGAGCGTTTTATGGCAAGCCAGATGGAAAATCAGCTCCTTGATACAAAGGCGGTAGATATTACCTGCGGAGAGTGTCTGTTCAAGGCAAACGGATATACCGTGAAATTTGACGGCTTTACAAAGCTGTATGAAGAAAGCAAGGATAATGACGAAGAGGAGGGCGGCGCACTGCCTGCTCTTGAAGTAGGCGAAAAGCTGAAAGTAAAAGAACTTACGGGCAACCAGCACTTCACTCAGCCGCCACCGAGATATACAGAGGCGAGCCTTATCAAAGCACTTGAAGAAAACGGCATAGGCAGACCGTCTACTTATGCGCCGACAATCGCCACAATACTTGACAGGCACTATGTTGAACGTGAGGCGAAGCAGTTAAAGCCGACCTCGCTCGGTATAGTTATTACCGACCTTATGAAAGGTCACTTTGAGCGTATAGTTGACGCAAAGTTTACCGCACAGATGGAAAGCGACCTTGATAAGATAGAAGCAGGCAAGGCTGACTGGGTGGACGTACTCGGAAAGTTCTACACAGGCTTTGACAAGATGCTGACAAAGGCTGAAAAGGATATGGAGGGCAAGAGGGTAAAGATACCCGATGAGCCTACCGATATAGTCTGTGACAAGTGCGGAAAGCCTATGGTCATAAAGATAGGTCCTTACGGAAAGTTCCTCGGCTGTTCGGGATTCCCGGAGTGCAAGAACACCAAGAGAATAGTAAACGAAACAGGCGGACTTTGCCCGCACTGCGGCGGCAAGATGCTTGCGAAGAAATCAAAGAAGGGCAAGCCATTCTTCGGATGCGAGAACTACAAGGACTGCAACTTTATGACGTGGGATACTCCGCTTGAGGATAAATGTCCAAAGTGCGGTTCTACGCTTTTCAAGAAGGTCGGCAAGCAGGGTCAGGTATACTGCGCCAAGGACGGCTGCGGATATGTGCGTCCTGCCGATGAGGATAAGAAGAACGAAAACTGATAAGGATAGGATAAACTTGGATAAAAAGACTGTTACCGTGATAGGCGCAGGTCTTGCCGGAGTTGAGGCGGCGTGGGCGCTTGCAAACAGAGGCTTTCATGTAAGGCTGTGCGAGATGAAGCCGGAAAAGTATTCGCCTGCCCATAAGTACAAGGGTTTTGCGGAGCTTGTGTGCAGTAATTCGCTGAAAAGTGCGGATACTGCCAGCGCCTGCGGTATGCTTAAGGAAGAAATGCGTTATATGAACTCTGTGACGATGAGAGCCGCAGAGAAAACAAAGGTCGGTGCAGGCGGTGCTCTTGCGGTCAACCGCACGGAGTTTTCCGACGCTGTGACCAAAATGATAACTGATCACCCGTATATTGAAATCGTAAACGGCGAGATAACGGAGTTTCCCAAAAGCGATACCGTAATTGCGACAGGTCCGCTGACAAGCGATATATTTGCCGAAAAGATACAGGAGCGCTGTGGAAGTCCGCTCAGCTTCTACGATGCGGCGGCACCAATAGTTACCGCAGAAAGCATTGATATGAGCCTTGCGTTTTTCGCTACACGTTATGACAAGGGCGAGGCGGATTATATCAACTGCCCGATGACAAAGGAAGAATATGAAGCCTTTTACAACGAACTTGTAAACGCAGAGAGCGTACAGCTGAAGAGTTTTGAAAACCTGAAGGTGTATGAGGGCTGTATGCCTGTAGAGGTGCTTGCAAAGCGTGGAATAGAAAGCGTCCGCTACGGCTGTATGAAGCCTGTGGGTCTTATCGACCCCAGAACAGACAGACGGCCTTATGCGGTGGTACAGCTGAGAAAAGAAAACAACGAGGGTACGCTTTACAACCTTGTGGGATTCCAGACGAATCTTAAATTCGGAGAGCAGAAAAGAGTATTCTCGATGATAACGGGGCTTCAGAATGCGGAATTTGTAAGATACGGCGTTATGCACAGGAACACATTCCTTAATTCTCCCGGTCTGCTTGATAAGAATTTCAGACTTATCGACAGCGACAACATATATTTCGCAGGTCAGATGACGGGTGTTGAGGGATATGTCGAAAGTGCGGCATCGGGCATTATAGCCGGGATAAATCTTGCAAGGGCGCTTGACGGAGAAAAGCCGCTCGAACTGCCAGAAACCTGCATGACAGCGGCACTGGCAAGGCATATAAGCACGGAGAACAAGGACTTTCAGCCGATGGGGGCGAATATGGGAATACTTCCGCCGCTCCCCGAAAGGATAAAGGACAAGAAGCTGAGATACAGGACGATTGCGGACAGAGGACTTGAGGATCTGAGAAATGCACTCTGCGAGCAGGGAATCACTGCACAGCGGTAATGCGGTCTGTCTGCCTGTTTAGCAAAACAGCAAAACAGCAAAACAGCAAAACAGCTTTTTGAACGGTCGGCGTTTTGATACGGGAGGGGCAGACTCTCTGTGAAAAACTAAAGGCAAAGCGATAAGTACCGGATTTTATACGAAAGGAAAACGGATCATGAAAATAGCTATAGACGCTTTCGGCGGAGATAATGCGCCGGACGAGGTAGTAAAGGGCGCGGTTGACGCTGTAAAGGAGTACGGAGTTGACATTGTGCTGACGGGCGACACAAAGAAACTCGACGAGTGCTTTGAAAGACTGGGGCTTTCAAAGGATCATATCACATTTGAGCAGGCTGACGGAGTTATCGAGATAGAGGATAACCCCAAGATGATATTAAAGGAAAAGAAGAACTGCTCTATGGGCGTGGCTATGCAGATGGTAGCTGACGGCAGAGCGGACGCTATGATAAGCGCAGGCAGTACGGCGGCTCTTGTTATGGGCGGTACTCTTATAGTAAAGCGTATAAAGGGCGTAAAGCGTCCGTCGCTGACACCTGTAATGCCCGGTCTTAATAATATGTATATACTGCTTGACGGCGGTGCAAACGTTGATTGCCGTCCGGATATGTTAAGGCAGTTTGCTGTTATGGGCAGTGTTTATATGAACAAGATAATGGGTGTTGCTAGCCCCAAGGTCGGACTGCTGAATGTCGGTGCAGAAGAAGAAAAGGGCAGGGAGCTTGAACAGGAAACTTATGCTCTGCTCAAAAACAGCACGCTGAATTTCACGGGCAATGTAGAGGCGAGAAATGCGGCTTTAGGCGAGGTCGACGTTGTTGTAACGGACGGCTTTACGGGTAACATCTACCTTAAAACAGTAGAGGGTATGGGCAAGTTTATGAAGGCTTCGCTCAAGAAGATATTCTTCCGCAACCTCGGTACAAAGATAGGCGCAATGTTTACTATGAAGGGCATCAAGGAAATAAGCAAGCAGATGGACTACAGGGAAACAGGCGGTTCTCCGCTTTTAGGTACGGCAAAGCCCGTGCTTAAGGCGCACGGCAGCAGTGACGCTCTTGCATTCAAGAACGCCGTAAGACAGGCCAAGGATTTCGTTGAGAGAAACGTTATCGCAGAGATGGAAAAGGTACTGTCGGAAAATACGGAAGGTTGATTTTTGGCTTGCGGGAGGGGCTTCCCTCCCGTGAGAATTATTGAAAGGAAAAGAAATGACAGAGCTTGAACAGATAATAGGCTATACGTTCAAAAATCCTGAGCTTTTGAAAGAGGCTCTTACTCATTCGTCATACACAAACGGAAAACATCTGCGCAGTAACGAGCGTCTTGAATTTTTAGGCGACAGCGTGCTGAGCATTGTTGTGTCCGAGCATCTTTTTGAAAATCTTACTAATCTGCCCGAAGGACAGCTTACCAAGATAAGAGCAAGTGTAGTGTGTGAAAATGCGCTTTATCCCTTTGCAAGAAAAATAGATTTAGGCAAGTATATTTTTCTGGGAAAAGGAGAAGAACATACTGGCGGCAGAGATCGCCACTCGATACTGGCGGACGCATTTGAGGCGCTTATTGCGGCAATATATCTTGACGGCGGATTTGAAGCGGCAAGAAGTTTCATACTGCCGTTTATACCGCCGCTTGACAAGCTGAGCACGGGTAAATTCCTGCTCGGAGATTACAAGACGGTATTGCAGGAAATAATCCAGCAGAACCCGGAGGAACGTGTTACCTATGAGATAAGTGACGAAAGCGGACAGGCGCATAACAAGCAGTTTACGGCGAATGTGCTTCTGAACGGTCAGATAATAGGCACTGGTAAGGGTAAGAGCAAGAAGGAAGCGGAGCAGAGCGCCGCAAAAGAGGCTATAAGCCTTATGGGATATGAAACAAACTAACATTTCGGTATTTATACCGCATTACGGCTGTACGCATATATGCAGCTTCTGCAATCAGAAAACGATAAGCGGACACAGCGAGCCTGTCACTGAAAAGGAGCTTGAAAGCATACTTGAGGGACAGCTTGAAAATCTTAAAGACAGCGGTACAAAGGCGCAGATAGCGTTTTTCGGCGGCAGCTTTACCGCAATAGACAGGGATTATATGATAAGACTGCTGACGGTAGCCAAGCGTTATACAGACGCATATCCTGAGCAGTATGACGGTATACGCTGTTCGACAAGACCCGACTGCATTGACGAGGAAATACTCGGAATTCTTAAAAGCTACGGCATGACGGCTATAGAACTCGGTGCACAGAGTATGAATGACGAGGTACTGACAGCTAACCGCAGAGGTCATACGGCACAGGACGTAAGACGTGCCTCACGGCTTATAAAGCAGAGCGGATTTGAACTCGGACTTCAGATGATGACGGGGCTGTATAAGGACACGGAGCAATACTGCATTGATACCGCAAAGGAGTTTATCGCACTCCACTGCGACACGGTGAGGATATATCCGACGGTGATACTTAAGAATACCGAACTTGGCAGATTGCACGAGAGCGGAGTGTATGACAGCTTTACCTTTGAACAGACAACAAGGCTCTGTGCAAGGCTGCTCGATATGTTTAACAAGGCAGGGGTCGCAGTTATCCGTATGGGGCTTCACGCAAGCCGTGATGTTGAGCAGGAAATGGTCGGGGGAGTATATCATCCGGCACTGCGTGAGATAGCCGAGAGCATATTGTATCTGGAAAAGATGAACGCTGTGTGCGAGGACGGGGGAAAATACGTCTTTTATACGGACAAGCGTAATATAAGCAAGATAATCGGGCAGGGCGGCGCTAACCGCAATGCGCTTTCACAGCGTGGAATTTCCTTTAAGATAAAGGAAGAGAAAGGCACGGATCTCCGTGCGGAGAGGATCGGTTGATGTTTTTTAAATCTATGGAAATATACGGGTTCAAATCGTTCCCCGATAAGACCATACTGCATTTTGACAAGAGAATGACCGCTGTTGTCGGAAGTAACGGCAACGGTAAAAGTAATATAAGCGACGCACTGCGCTGGGTAATGGGAGAGCAGGGCGCTAAAAGTCTGCGTGGAGATAAAATGGAGGATGTTATCTTTCACGGAACTGTACGCAGAAAGCCGATGGGCTTTGCAAGTGTAACGCTGACTATAGATAACTGTGACAGGGCGCTCAGGGTAGACAGTGACGAGGTGGTAATATCCCGTAAGCTGTACAGGAGCGGCGAGTCGGAATATAAGATAAACGGAGCAAAGACACTGCTCAAGAATATAAACGAACTGTTTATGGGTACGGGTCTTGGCCGTGACGGATACAGCGTTATCGGTCAGGGCAAGGTGTCGGAGATAGTAGAATCGGGCGGAAGCAAGCGCCGTGAGGTTTTTGAAGAAGCGGCGGGCGTATCGAAATTCTTAGCGCAGAAAAAGGACGCAGAGAACAAGCTGAAGCGCACGGAGGACAATCTGCTCCGTATCCGTGATATAGCATCGGAACTTGAAACAAGACTCCCTGTGCTTGAAAAGCAGGCGGCAAAGGCTAAAAAGGCGAAGGAACTGCTTTCGAGGGAAGAAGACCTTGATATAACGGTAAGTATGTACGAATTGTTCGCACTTGAAAAGACGATTTCGGAAGCGGAGGACAAACTACTTCTCAGCAAGGCAGAGTGCGAAAATCTCGACAGGGATATTGCAAAGCTGGAGGCTGAGGAAGAGGACAACAACAACCGCAGAATGACGCTCCGTGCCGAGCTTGAAAAGCTGAAAGCCGGAAGTGACGAGGCAAGGGACCGCATAAGCGATATAAAGGCTGAGATTGCCGTACTGCGTAACGATATTTCACACGCAGAAGAAGCTATTGCGGAAACCGAAAAGCAGATAGAGGACGGCAAGAGCGGCAAGGCAAGGCTTGAGGAAGATAAAAAGAACCTTGAAAACGAGATAGAGGAAAAGCAGGCTCTTATAGGTCGGCTGAAGGCGGACAGCGAACGGCTGACGGAGGAACTGACGGGAATCGACGCTGAGGGCGAAACGCTCTCGGGGGAGTACAAGGAGCTTGACGAAAAGCAGGGTCGGCTGTATCTTAAAAGAACGCAGCTGCAGCTTTCGGTACAGCAGATAGAGGCAACCTCCGAACAGCTTTCAAAGCGTAAGGAGGAACTTACAAGAACGGCTGAAAATGCGGCGGCTGAAGCAAAGACGCAGAGAATAAAGCTCAGCGATACCGATGAAGAGCTTGAACAGGCAAAGGAAGAAAAGGCCGAAGCCGAGAACAAGCTGACAGGATATAAAAAGCTGTTTGCAAATAAGAATGACAAGCTGAAAACGGCAGGTCAGACGCTTGAAACGCTACGCAAGGAGTACGAAACGAAAGCGTCACGTCATCAGGTGCTTGACGAGATAGACAAGAATATGGCGGGTTTCCAGTCAAGCGTAAAGTCGGTAATAATGGCGGACAGGCAAGGACGGCTCAGCGGTATAAGAGGTACGGTAGCCGATATAATCAGCGTGGACAAGCGTTATACTGTGGCTATTGAGATAGCGCTGGGCGGTATAATGCAGAATATCGTTACCGACAACGAGGAAGCGGCAAAACGCAGTATGCGTTATCTTAAGGAAAACAACCTCGGACGTGCGACATTCTTACCTCTTACAAGCGTAAAGGGAAAGATGCTCGAAGTCGGAGGGCTTAGTAACGAGAACGGCTTTGAGGGTATGGCGTGCGACCTTGTGGAATATGACGGGCTGTATGACGGGATAGTAAAATCCATACTCGGAAAGACGGCGGTCGTTGAGGATATTGATACGGCATCGTTTATTGCGAAGAAGTACGGATACCGCTTCAAAATAGTGACGCTTGACGGTCAGGTCATCAACGCAGGCGGTTCATTCACGGGAGGCAGTGTCAGAAATGACGCAGGCATAATCGCAAGAAAGCAGGAGCTTGCTTTATTATCCGAACAGATTGAAGAACTCGGTGTGAAGATAAAAGCCGAGAGCGAACAGCTAAAGCCCTTGCAGGCGGAAGTCGCAAAGATGGCGGAGGAAATGGAGGGCTTTTCAGAAACCGTATCGCAGTGCGAGCCCAAGATAGCAAGACTTGAGGCACAGCGTGACGGTATAAAGCAGCTGTTGTCACAGCTTACAACACAGCGTGACAGTGCCGAGGAACAGCTTGACGCACAGGAAAGAGCCGAGAATGACGGCAGGAAGCTGCTTTCCGATACAAAGTCACAGCTTGAAAGCGTGCTTGCCGAAATCGAAAAGAACGAGGAGGCTCTGAACGAGCAGAGAAGCGGACTTGACAAGGCGGAGGATAAGAGAAAAGAGATAGCCGACAGGATACAAAGAAACAATATGGACGTTCTGACGGTAAACGGTGATATATCCAACATCCGCACAAGGATAGAGGGTATAGACGCATCTATCCTTGCACTGAGCGACGGCGGAAGCGAACAGCTAAGAAAAATTGAGGAACTTAAAAACGGCATTGAACAGAAGAATGAAATCATAATTCTGAAAACGGCTCAGACCGAAGAAATAGCAAAAACGGCAGGCGACAACGAAAAGGCAATCGCAGATAACGTATCGCTCACAAATGCGGCTGAAAAACGTATCAGCGAGATAAACAAGTCGATAAGAGAACTTACCGAGGCGAAGGAAAAGTTCAGTGCAGACCTTGCCAGACAGGAAGAGCGTAAAGGCTCGGCGGAAGGTCAGACCGAGAAGATAATCTCGGGACTGTGGGACAAGTACGAGATGACACGCAGTGAGGCAAAGGAACGTGCGAAGCCTGTAGATGACGCAGGCGTATTCATGCTTAAGGCGGAACTTGCCGAGATAAAGAGGAGCATTGCGGCACTGGGAAGCGTAAACTACAGCTCTATAGAAGAACTGGAGGAGGTATCGGAGCGTTACGGCGTTCTTGCAAAACAGCTAAAGGACGTTGAAACCTCAAAGACGGAGCTTGAAAGCCTTATTGCAGATCTTATAAAGGATATAAAGCAGAGGTTCACGGAGAGTTTTGACGATATAAACAATCACTTCGGAATGCTGTTCAGCGAGATATTCGGCGGCGGTGAAGCAAGGCTTCAGCTGTCAGACCCGGACGATGTGCTGAACTCCGATGTTGAGATATATGCCGCACCTCCGGGAAAGGTAATAAAGAGCCTGTCGCTTCTTTCGGGCGGTGAAAAGTCGATGGTAGCGCTGACAATTTATCTTGCGATATTACTGCACAGACCAACGCCGTTCTGTATGCTTGATGAGGTCGATGCGGCGCTTGACGAGGCAAACGTACAGAAGTACGCTACATATCTTAAGCGTTTCTCGCATAACACTCAGCTTATGGTAATAACGCACAGGAGAGGTACGATTGAACTGTGTGATGTGCTGTATGGCGTTTATATGCAGGAAAAGGGCGTATCGGGACTGTTAAGGCAGGAATTCAGCGAGGAATTTTTAAACGAGGTTGAAAACGCATAGGGACAAGCAAAACGGAAAATGTATATGAAATTATGGGGTAGGAAATGAACAAATTGAGAGTAACAGCTTTATTGCTTGCCGTTATTCTTGCGGTAGGCGGTATAGTGCTTAAAATCTGCGGTTATGACGCACAGACTGATTTTGAGCCGACACTGCCGCTTGATACCGTGCTTAGCTCAGAGCAGGCACAAAAGGACTTAAAATATGTATATGACACGGTGAGGGCAAAACATCCCGTATTCCTTATTGACGACGGTGCGGAGAAAAGATTCGGCGACGTATACATAAAGCTGCGCAGAGAACTGATGGATAAGGACAGCGTGACGGTAAATGAACTGTGGGAGAAATCTGCCAAGCTTGTATGCACGCTTGACGACGCACATACGATAGTCACAGCATCGGGAACGCAGTATGTGGGTGACGGCGGAGAGATAAGCAAGGCGTATGAAAGCGGAACGCTCTTATCAATTGACGGCATATCGGCGGACAGTATGAAGGAACATTTCAAAAAGGTGTTCCCGTGCGAGCCGCAGGTCAGCTTCTATGCGGACTATATGTTTGGCGTTGTGCTTGAGTACGGCAGTTGGCTTACGCTTCTCGGTGCGGATGTATCCGATGGGATAGATGTTGTTTTCAGCGGTAATAAAGAAACAAAGCATTTTGATATGACGGACGAGCCGCCCGAAAGAAAACAGCTTGAGTTATGCTCATATAAGATCGACAAGGAGAATTCGCTCGGCATTTTCACACTCAACCGTTGTGAAATGTCAGCAGAATACACCGATAGGTTGTTAGAATTTTTCGGAGCGGTAAGAGATAACAATATCGGAAATATCGCCGTTGATTTAAGAAGCAACGGAGGCGGAACAACAGAAGTCATAAACGAATTTCTGAGATATATAAATATAAGCGACTATAAGCTGTTCGGCGGAACGGATATACGAATCGGCGGAAATCTGATCTCGTACCGTGATGAGATAACGCCGAATAAGCCTGTAGATAACGCTTTTGACGGCAAGGTGTATGTGCTGACATCGCAATACACATTCAGCTCGGCAATGGACTTTGCAACGGTGATACAGGATAACGGCATAGGAAAGGTGATAGGTGAAATACCCGGAAATATGCCGACCGCATACGGCGACAAGCTGGGCTTTCAGCTTCCGGAATCGAAGCTTGTGCTGAGTGTATCGTACAAGAAATTCTACCGTGTGGATATAAACAAAAGTGAAGAACCGCTTATTCCCGACTGTACGGTAAATGCCGATGAGGCTTTGGAAAAGCTGGTTGAATATATAAAGTAGGAGAAAATTTTTCAATGGGATTATTTGAAAAACTGAAAAACGGCTTAAAGAATACAAAAGATGCTCTTGCAAGCAAGATAACGGGAGTTATTAACTCGTTCACGAAAATTGACGAGGATTTTTTCGAGGAACTTGAAGAAACGCTTATCTTATCGGACATAGGCGCTGTGACAAGCGCAAATATCTGCGAGGCTTTAAGAAAAGAGGTAAAGGCTACAGGTACTACCGACCCTGCGGAAGTGAAGGGGCTGTTAAAGAAGATAATCGCCGGGATACTTGAGGGTGAAAACGAACTTATCCTTGATACAAAGCCGACAGTAATACTTGTTATAGGCGTAAACGGCGCAGGAAAGACGACCACTATAGGAAAACTCGCATATAACCTTAAAAGCAGCGGCAAGAAGGTTGTCGTTGCGGCGGCGGATACATTCCGTGCGGCTGCTATCGAACAGCTTGAGGTGTGGACACAGCGTGCCGGTGTTGATATTATAAAGCACTCGGAGGGAAGCGACCCTGCGGCTGTTGTGTTTGACGCTGTAAAGGCAGGCATTGCAAGAGATGCGGACGTTATTATATGCGATACGGCAGGCAGGCTTCACAACAAGAAGAACCTTATGGACGAACTTAAGAAGATAGCGAGAATAGTAAACAACAATGCGCCCGACAGCCGTGTTGAAACTCTGCTCGTGCTTGACGCTACAACGGGACAGAATGCGGTAAATCAGGCAAGGCTGTTCAAGGAAACTGCTGATATAACGGGTATCGTTCTTACAAAGCTTGACGGAACGGCAAAAGGTGGTATAATAATACCTATAAAAGAGGAACTTGGTATACCTGTGAAGCTGGTCGGCGTGGGAGAGAAGATAGACGATCTGCAACCGTTTGTACCACGGGATTATGTTGAAGCGCTGTTTGAATGACAGCCTGTATATGAAAGGACAATATATGAAACTGATTATCGCCTCAAACAACGAGGGCAAGATAAAAGAATTCAAAAAAATGCTGACACCTCTGGGATATGAGCCTGTTTCGATGAGGGAAGCTGGAATCAATATCGACATAGCGGAGGACGGAACGACCTTCAGCGAGAACGCTCATATAAAGGCGAAGACTATATATGATATGACGCATACGCCTGTACTTGCGGACGACAGCGGACTTTCGATAGAATTCTTAGGCGGTGCGCCGGGCATCTATTCGGCAAGATACGCAGGCGAGAACGCAACGAATGAGGACAGGATAAACAAGGTACTCGGTGAACTGAAGGGCGTTGACAAACCGCTCAGAAACGCTAAATTCGTGTGTGCCTTATACTTTATCCGTGATGACGATTATGAGATATGCGTTACGGGTGAATGCGAGGGCTTTATCGGGGAGGAGCCTATAGGTGAAAACGGCTTCGGCTATGACCCGATATTCATGATAGACGATGATACAAGCATGGCTTGCCTTACGGACGAGGAAAAGAACAGGATAAGCCACAGGGCGAAAGCACTTGAAAAGCTGGCGGCTGAACTTAGCAAGAAGTAATGGATATAAAAGATTTACCCTATATTCTGACAGCGGCATACCTGATAATAATAAGCATAATCGGGTTTATACTGCCGCCTGTGGATAAGAGCAAAGCAAGGAAAAACAAATGGCGGATAAGGGAAAGGACGCTCTTTATCGTATCCGCACTCGGCGGCTCGGTCGCTATGTATATTTCGATGAGGATATTTCATCATAAGACAAAGCATAAGAGATTCATGATAGGGATACCGGCAATCATCGTTATACAGCTAGGCACTGTATTTGCGATATGGTATTTCTTTATGAGATAAAAGAAACGGAGAAAAGTAAATGGAGATAACAAGCAGACAAAGAGCAAGGCTCAAGAGCATTGCAAGTAACTACGACACTATCTTTCAGATAGGGAAGAATGCAATTTCGGACGAACTTATAAAACAGCTTTCGGACGCACTTGAGGCAAGGGAGCTTATAAAGATAAGAGTTCTTGAAAACTGCGGATACAGTGCAAAGGAGCTTGCAGGTGAGATAGGCGAAAGGACAAACAGCATTGTTGTGCAGGTAATAGGCACTAAGATAGTTCTTTACAGGCAGAACAAGGACGCTAAGAAAAGGAAGATAGAATTAGATGATTAAGATAGGCGTATTCGGTGGTGCTTTCAACCCCGTTCACAACGGACATATAAATATGGTGAAAGAGGCTTTCGCCGACCTTAAACTTCAGAAAATGCTGATAATACCTACCTGTGTATCGCCCCACAAGAGCAACAAGGGACTTATCGCTTTTGAGGACAGGGCTAAGATGTGCGAACTTGCCTTTGCAAAAGAAATTGAAGACGGCAAATTTGAGATAAGCGACATAGAAAAGCGTATGGGCGGTACAAGCTACACGATAAATACTATCCGTGAACTTAAAAGACAGTACCCCGACGATGCTGTGTTCTATCTGATAATCGGCGGAGATATGCTGTTCTATTTCGACAAGTGGTATCGCTATGAGGCGCTTCTGGGCGAGTGCAAGGTGGTTGCCGCCGCAAGAGAAAACAGCGAATACAGCGATATGTGTGAATATGCCGCAGAAATGGGCAGGATAAAGGTGCTGAATCTTCACGTCACTGAGGTTAGTTCTACCGAAATCAGAGAGAAGCTGAAAAACGGTGAAAGTATAACAGGGCTTGTACCCGAAGCGGTTGAAGGCTATATAAAGGAACGTGGTCTGTATGTGTGAAAAGCAGGATAAGGACGAACAGCGTTATGCCGAAAAATATGCGGATTATGTGAAAATGCTGAAAAATACGCTCTCAAAGAAGCGTTTTACCCACAGTATGAATGTTGCGTCAATGTGTCTGGCACTTGCGAAAAAGCACGGCGGTGACGAGGAAAAGGCATATCTCGCAGGGCTTCTTCACGATATAAAGAAGGAGGAAACTCCTAACGCAATGAAATCGCAGGCGATACTGAGCAATATGGACGTGAGCGACGAGGAACTTTATACTCCGGCGCTGTGGCACGCTCCGGCAGGGGCATATCACATATCGAAAAATCTCGGTATAAAGGATATTGATATTCTGAATGCGGTGCGTTATCACACGGCAGGCAGGGCGGATATGTCGATGCTTGAAAAGATCGTTTACTTAGGAGATCTCACAAGTGCAGACAGAAGCTATAAGGATGTTGAAAAATATCGGGAGATGAGCTTTGAGAATCTTGACAACGCTATGTACAATGCGTTAAAATATTCAATAGGCGAAACGCTTGGTAAGGGCGGACTTATACCGCCGTGTACGATAGCGGGATATAATTTCTACACAAGGATAATGAAGGCTGAAAAAAGCACAGCAGAAAGGAAAAATCCGAAGAATGACTGATATAGAGATTCTGAAGGAGGGCATAAAGGCTCTCGATTCTAAGAAGGCAGATGATATAAGAATCCTCAAGGTGCGTGACCTTACGATACTTGCAAACTATTTCGTAATAGTAAGCGGTTCAAGCTCTACGCAGGTAAAGGCACTTGCAGACGAGGTGGATTTTAAGCTCGGTGAAAAGGGCGAGGAGCCTAAGTCCATAGACGGCAAGGCAAGCGGTAACTGGATAGTGCTTGACTATATAGATGTTGTTTTCCACGTTTTCTATAAGGAAACGAGGGATTTCTACGACCTTGAAAGGCTCTGGCAGGACGCTGAGGAAGTTGATGTAAAGCAGTTTCTTGATTGAAAATCGGAATAATCTGCACGAATTTTTACGAAATTTTCAAAAATGTATTGACAAAGTCGGTACGATATTGTATAATACTAGCATACATCTTTATAAAATTTGTATGAGTTATAACCTGTGCCATTTGGCAAAGGGAGGGATATAGATGGCAGAAGTACGTTTAGGCAAAAATGAATCTTTAGATACAGCTCTCAAGCGTTTCAAGAGATCGTGTGCCAGAGACGGCGTCCTCGCAGAGGTTCGTAAAAGAGAACACTACGAAAAACCTTCGGTAAAGCGTAAGAAGAAATCCGAGGCTGCTCGTAAGCGCAAGTTTAAGTAATTAATTACTTACGGTAATAAAAGGCGGACAAGGTTAGCCTCATGCTGACGCTTTGTTCGCCTTTTAATTTTTTATTAAAGGATACGGTATGATTTTTAAACCGCAGATATGGATAAATTCCGTCCTTGATATAGACGAGGACTTTCTTGATAAATATAATATAAAGGCACTGGTGCTTGACCTTGACAACACGCTTTCGATGCACGGGAATCCTGCCGCCGAAAACGGCATACCCGAGTGGCTTGAGCATATGAAAAACATAGGAGTGCCGATGCGCATAGTGTCGAACAACACAAACAAGCGTGTAGCGCCGCTTGCGAAGAAGCTGGGGCTTCCGTTTACCGCAAACGGCTGTAAACCGCTTACATTCGGCATATCAAAGGCTATAAAGATAATGGGCGTGCCGAAAAAGCAGGTGGCTGTCGTGGGCGATCAGATATTCACGGATGTTATCGCAGGGAATATCAAGGGTGCGGTGTCGGTGCTTGTTGAGCCTTTCCATATGGAAAGTGCGTGGACGTTCAAGCTGAAAAGAAAAGCGGAGAGTTTGTTTTTCCACAGGGACTACTCAAAGCTGGAAACCAAGGAGAAAAAGTAATGGCTGTAAAATTCGGGCCGGGCGGCAATTCGCTGAGCTTCGGCAAGAGAAAATTTCCTGACGAGCTTCCGTCATATCTTGCATCTATGGGGCTTGACTGCTATGAGATTGAGTGCGGCAGGGGAGTCAGAATTGCGGCGGCGACCTATGAAAAGCTGCCTGCGCTTGCAAGCGGGAACAATATAACCGTAACGCTCCACGCTCCGTATTTCATCTCGCTGTCAAGCGTTGAGGCGGAAAAGCGTGACAACAGCGTGAATTATATCGCTGAATCGCTCAGGGCGGCGGATAAGCTGGGTGCGACAAAGGTTGTGGTACATTCCGGCTCGTGCGCTAAGATTACGAGAGCGGAGGCACTGTATCTTGCGAAGCAGACGCTTGCAAAGGCTGTGGCTTTAAGACAGAGCGAGGGCTTGAAGGCGATTATATGCCCGGAAACCATGGGCAAGATAAATCAGCTCGGAACGCTTGATGAGGTACTGGAGCTGTGTACTCTTGATGATGAAATGCTCCCGTGTGTTGACTTCGGACATCTGAACGCAAGAACGCACGGCGAAATCAAGACGATAGATGATTATGCTACGATGCTCGACAAAATCGAGAATACACTCGGACACGACAGGCTTTCACAGATGCACATACATTTCTCGAAGATAGAATATACAAACAGCGGAGAAAGACGGCACCTGACGTTTGCAGACGAGATTTACGGTCCGCAGTATGAGCCGCTGTGCGAGCTTCTGGCAAAGAGAAATCTAAACTGTACGGTTATATGCGAATCTGACGGAACGCAGGCTGAGGACGCAAGCCTTATGAAAAAGGTATATCTAAGCTATTTGAAATAAGGACGGAAAAAAGAAAATGAAGATACTTGTAATGAACGGACCGAATTTAAACCTGCTCGGCGAGCGTGAGCCGTCTGTTTACGGCGACCATTCGCTTGCGGCGATAAACGAAAGGCTGAAGGAATGTGCCGAGAAAAACGGCGCAGAGATAGATTTCTTCCAGTCAAACCACGAGGGCGCATTGATAGACGCACTTCACGGGGCAAGAGCGAAATATAACTGCATTATCTTCAATGCAGGCGCATATACGCATTACAGCTATGCGATAAGGGACGCTATTGCGGCGATAAAGATACCTGTGATAGAGGTGCATATGTCGAATGTACACGCAAGAGAGGAATTCAGGCATCATTCGGTAATCTCTCCGGTATGCAAGGGTACTGTTGCGGGATTTGGCGAAAAGAGCTATATGATGGCGCTTTTCTATGCACTGAATATGGACTGATAAAGGCAATCAGGCAATACAGTTGATTTTCGGTTAATAATTAAGGGCTAAAATTATTATTTGGATAAATGCGGTCATAATCGCAGCGGAGGGGAAATATGGTTAATAACGGCGGTAATATAGCAAAGCTGGCAGACAAACTTTCGGATGAAAGACACGCCGCTCTGATAACATCGGATATAAGCAGGAGATATTTCTGCGGATTCACATCATCGGCGGGAATTATACTTGTCACAAAGGAAGCAAGCTATCTTCTGATCGATTTCCGCTACTTTGACAAAGCAAAGGAACGTGTAAGCGATTGCGAGGTAATATTGCTCGAAAACGCAAAGACCCAGCTTATGAACCTGCTTATAAAGCACGGCATAACCACTGTCAGCGTGGAGAGCGACGCTATGACTGTGACAGAGCTTGAAAAATACAAGGCAAACTATACGTTTGTCACATTCGACAGCTCGTGTGGGTTATCGGAGATGATCGGGAAGATGAGAATAATAAAGACACCCGAAGAAATTGAGAAGATAGTAAAGGCACAGCGGATAGCCGAAAGAGCTTTTTCAAGACTGCTGCGTGACATAAAGCCGGGACAGACCGAAAAGCACGTTGCGGCACTGCTTGAATATTATATGGCTGAATACGGCTCGGACGGAAAATCGTTTGATACCATTGCGGCATCGGGCGTTAATTCTGCTTCGCCTCACGCTGTACCTACGGATAAGAAGCTGGAAAACGGAGATTTTCTGACGCTTGACTTCGGTGCGACCTATGACGGATACCATTCGGATATGACAAGAACCATCGCTATAGGCAAGGTGACGGATGATATGAAGAAGATGTATGACGCTGTTCTTTTTGCTAATCTTGACGCTATGAAGGCGATAAGGGCGGATATAAGCGGAAAGGTAGCGGACAGTGTTGCAAGAAGCACTCTTGACGCATGGGGATTCGGCAAGTATTTCGGTCACGGGCTTGGTCACGGTGTAGGTCTTGAGATACACGAGGCACCGTCGGCATCGCCTTCGTCACAGTATACGCTCAAGGAGGGTATGATACTGACAGTTGAGCCGGGTGCGTATATTTCGGGCAAATACGGAGTGAGAACGGAGGATATGGTGGTTGTCACGAATGACGGCTGTCGTAACCTTACAAATACAACAAAGGATCTAATCATTATAGACTGATACGGAGGGATACATATGCTTACAGGCTTGTTTTTTGCGGTTTCGGGCTATCTGCTCGGAAGTATATTGTTTGCAAGCATTATTTCGAAGCTGTTTCACAAGGACATAATATCGAAAAGTCCGGACAAGAACTACGGAACGGCTAATGCGTTCCGTTACGGCGGAGTGCTATGCGGTGCGCTGACGTTGCTTTGCGATATGGGAAAGGGCTTTCTGCCTGTGTTTATTTATATGCACACGGAAAATCCTTCGGAGGTCATGCTCCCCATCGTGCTTGTTGCACCCGTGATAGGACATATACTGCCGATATTTTCAAAGTTTAAAGGCGGAAAGGCTATTGCGGTCACGTTCGGTTCTCTTGCGGGTATGTGGCCCAACTGGACTACCGTACTGACACTGTGCTTCTTCTTTATTCTGTTTATGACGATGATAAAGATAACCCCTCACTGCTACTGCACTATTATTTCATACTGCTGTACAACGCTTGTATCGTTCTTTATAGAGCCTGTGAAGGCAGTGTCGATAGGTATGCTTATGATAACTATCGCTTGCTCGATAAAGATGCTCAGCGTTCCCGAAGAACGTGAGAAGTTTGATGTGAGATGGCTGTGGAAGCACTGATTTTATCGTGCGGTACGGGCGGAGGTCATAATGCGGCCGCCCGTGCGGTAAAAGAAGAGCTACTCAGGAGAGGTCATAATGCTGTGATGCTTGACCCGTACACGCTTGATCCGACATGGAAGGCGGCTCACATCGGCAGCTTCTATGTGTTTACGGCGAAATATTTTCCTTACGCATTCGGTGCGGCGTACTGTCTTGGTACTTGGCTTAGCCGTCTGCCGATAACCTCGCCTATGTATTTTGCCAATCGTAAAGCGGCAAGGAAGCTGGGTGAATATCTGAAGAAAAACCGATATGACGTGATAGCTATGACGCATTTTTATGCGGCTGAAATGGTTACATATCTTAGGCGTAAGGGATATGACCTGCCGCCTACGGTTTTTATAGGAACGGACTATACCTGCACTCCGTTTACGATGGAAACGCAGTGCGATAAGTATGTAATATCCGCAGAGGATCTGCGTGACGAATATATAAATCAGGGAGCGAAAAGTGAACAGCTACTGCCTTACGGGATACCGGTAAGCCGTGCGTTTGAGCCGGAAGAAACGGATAAGCCTGAGCTTAAAAGGCGGCTGGACCTTAATCCAGACAAACGATGTGTGATTGTTGCAGGCGGAAGTATGGGTGCAGGCAATATGAAAAGGCTCGTGAAAAGGCTGACGGTTTACGGCAGGAAAAAAACCGACACGCAGTTTGTTGTAATCTGCGGTACAAATAAAAAATTGCAGAAGGCACTGACGGATATGACCGACAGCAACGATGCGTTCAAGATAATCGGCTATACAGATCAAATGAGCGGATATATGGCGGCGGCAGACGTGTTTGTAACAAAGCCAGGCGGTCTTAGCTCCACAGAGGCGGCTGTGACGGGTGTGCCGATGATACATATGCCGTCTATACCCGGCTGTGAAACGAGGAATCTCAGATATTTTGAAAGTCACGGTATGAGCCTGTCGCTTAAAGGAAGAAGCATAGAAGACGCTCTCGACAGACTTGAAAACGGTAGGGAATGCCGTGAAATGATAAGAAATCAGCACAGGTTTATTTCTTCATCGGCAGGCAGGATATGCGACCTGCTCGAAAAAATCGGCAATAATGACGGCAAAAAGGTATTGTGATATGAATATACAGATTTTCGGTAAAGCAAAGTGCTTTGACACAAAAAAGGCAGAGCGTTATTTCAAGGAACGCAGAATAAAGTTCCAGTCGATAGATCTATTATCCAAAGGTATGTCGAAGGGCGAGTTCAACAGCGTGTCGGCTGCTGTCGGCGGCTATGAAAAGCTGATCGACACTTCTTCAAAGGCATATAATGACAGCACGCTGCAATATCTTGCGTATGAGGACGATAAAATAGAAAAGCTGCTTGAAAATCCTGCGATGTTCAAAACGCCGATAGTGCGAAACGGAAGGCAGGCAACGGTAGGATATTGTCCGGACGTGTGGAAAACGTGGGAATAAACGAGGGCTATACGTCCCAAAAACCGCACAACAAAGCCGTTTGAAAAAATAATGAAACTTTTTTCAAAAAAATTATAAAAAACGCTTGACAAATCACTCTAAAGCGTGTATAATATAATAGTCGCTTGAAGAGAGCACAAAAAACTTCGGCAAACGGAGTAAGGAAACAAGGTAATCTTGAGGTGTTAACCTCAGGATGCAACATGGAAGCTTAGCTCAGCTGGGAGAGCATCTGCCTTACAAGCAGAGGGTCATAGGTTCGAGCCCTATAGTTTCCACCACCTTTCAAGGCGAAAGCCTTGACTCCTACGGCCTGGTAGTTCAGTTGGTTAGAACGCCGCCCTGTCACGGCGGAGGTCGTGGGTTCGAGTCCCATCCAGGTCGCCATTGTTGCCTCTGTAGCTCAGTTGGTAGAGCAGGGGACTGAAAATCCCCGTGTCGTTGGTTCGATTCCGACCGGAGGCACCATTTTGCGGGCATAGCTCATTTGGCAGAGCGCCACCTTGCCAAGGTGGAGGTAGCGAGTTCGAATCTCGTTGCCCGCTCCATTTTTTGGCGCCATAGCCAAGTGGTAAGGCATGGGACTGCAAATCCTTGACCCCCGGTTCAAATCCGGGTGGCGCCTCCAAAAAAGAGACACGCGAGAGCGTGTCTCTTTTTTTGCAGACACCTGCGGCGGGAGGCTGTGTTCCGGGCATGGGAACCATGCACGGTGACATAGGCGTGTTCATCAATGTCCCGCCTGTGCGCCGGTGCTCTCCCGGACACCGGCCGGACGCAGAAAAAACTGCGCACCCGCCGCTGCGCAGTTTGCCGATATGCAAATCGGCTCAGCACTTCTGGTGCCGTTGCAGCAGCATGGGCACGCACTCGGCGCCAGCGGCACCGCAGAGGATGAGCACCGCACCGAGTATCTGCAGCGGCAGCATCGTCTCGTGCAGCAGCGCGGCCGCGAACACGACGGCCGCGAGCGGCTCAAGATACCGCACACGGCGACGGTCTGCACCGGCAGCTGCCCGATCGCCGAGAAGTACCAGCAGCAGCCGAGCCCGGTGTTCACAGCGCCCAGCAGCACGATTCATCCCCGGTCGTCCGGGCGGATGTTGACGGCGAACCCGCGGTCACGGATGCCGATGAATACGGCCGCGGTCAGAAAGCCGAAGAGCATCTGCAGCGCTGCGTTTTCTTGCCCCGTGATGTGCACGGCACGTCTGTTCTCCGTGATCATCACGGCATAGAGCGCTGCGCTTGCCGCACGCGCGGGCGCTGTGCACGGAGTATACGCGCCTTTCGGCGGAGGTGGACGCGCTGCACGGCCTGCAGTCGGGCCATATCCGCATCGGCACGTTTTCGAGCGTGGCCACGCACTGGCTGCCATACATCCTGCGCGCATTCTCACACGACTATCCGGGCATCGACTATGAGCTCCTGCTCGGCGACTACTGCGAGGTCGAGGACTGGCTCACCTCCGGGTGGGTGGACTGTGGCTTTGTGCGTCTGCCGACGCGGCCGGAGTTCACCACGATCTTCCTGCAGCGGGATGATCTTGCTGCGGTCCTCCCGGCGGATCACCCGCTCGCCGCCGGGGAAACCTGCTCCGTGCAGGCGCTGGGCGCGGAGCCGTTCATCCTGCTCGACAAGGCCGGAAACCACGAGGTGGCCGAGGCACTGGCGCAGTGCGGCGTCACGCCGGACGTGCGCTTCACGACGTGGGATGATTACGCCATCATGGCCATGGTCGAGTGCGGGCTGGGCGTCAGCCTGCTGCCGGAACTGATTTTGCGCCGTGTGCCGTACCGCATCGCCATCCGCAGACTCGACACACCGCTCTGCCGCGATCTTGCCCTCGCGCTGCCCGGTCAGGCGCATATTTCGGCCGCAACGCGCCAGTTCCTGCGCTATCTGGACCGGCGCGATGCCCCGGCGGTACCCGCCGGAAGCACGGGATTTGACAATCGGCCGTGATTTGTGTATAATCACTACAAAATCTCTGGTTTTTTGTGAAATCTGTCCTCCGGCCATCCGGAGACAGGGAGGAAAGCAACGTGACATACACTGTGGACGACACGATGAAGAAGCTGCTCGGCGCGCCGGAGGCGGTCGCGGTTCTCGAGCGGTTCTTCCCCAAGATCCTGAAGAATCCGGCCCTGCAGATGACTGCCGCCATGACGCTGCGCCAGGTGGCCGGGTTTGCCCAGTCGGGCCTGACGGCCGACTCGCTCGCGGAGATCGACGCGCAGCTGCGCGCGCTCCCGTCGTCCGATGGCTGAGCCATTTCTACGCGCCCCCGGTGCCTTGCCGGGGGCCGTCTGCTGTGCACCATTCTAAAACGAACCGAGGTCATCGTATGGACAACACGTTACCGCCGCTCAAGCGCATCGCCGCCATCCACGATCTGTCCGGGCTCGGCAAGTGCTCGCTGACCGTGGCGCTGCCGGTCATCTCCGCCACGGGCGTGGAGTGCGCCTGCATTCCTACGGCCGTGCTCAGCACGCACACGGGCGAGTTCACCGGCTGGACGTTCCGCGACCTGTCGGACGATATGCTACCCATTGCGCACCACTGGCAGCGCATCGGCGCGCGCATCGACGGGGTCTATTCCGGCTACCTCGCCTCGCCCGAGCAGGCGCAGCTGCTCGCACAGACGCTCGACTGCATCGCCGCGCCGGACACCCTGGTCGTGATCGACCCGGTCATGGCTGACAACGGCAGCTATTACTCCAAGATCGACGACCGCATGTGCGCAGCCTTCCGCCGCCTGCTCTCGCGCGCGGACGTCATCACGCCGAACGTCACGGAGGCGGCGCTGCTGGCCGGCCTGCCGTATGAGCCCGGCACGCACAGCGATGCCTATCTTGCGCAGCTGTTTCAGGCGCTCGGCGCGCTCGGCGCCGGGGTCGTCACGGTCACCGGCGTGCGCCCGCAGCCGGACGTGATCGGCAACGTCGCCTGCGACTGCCGCACGGGGGAGATGCACGCGAGCATGCGCCCGGCGCATCCCGGCGTGTTTTACGGCACGGGCGATGTGTTCGCCTCCGCCCTCGCGGCACTGCTCGTGCGCGGCGCGCCGCTGAGTGCCGCGCTCGAAACGGCCACCGCGCTCACGGACGAGAGCATCTGCCGTTCGCTCTGGCGCGATACGCCGCGCCGCTTCGGCGTGGACTTTGAAGGGGCACTGCCGGCGTATATCCGCCGCGTGGAAAAGATATTTGAAGCGTGAAAAAGTTACAAAAATCGACCTGCCAGGATCCGACTTGGATTCTGGCAGGTCGATTTTTGTTACCATTTTTCGACGCAGCTTTGCAGGAATATGTTACCGCACAGCACGCGGGACGAAAAACCAATGCGCGGTTGATTTCTTGACGAAACGTCTGGCTTTTTGCGGGACCGACGTGAAAATGCGCGCATTTTCAAGAAAATGTGGAAAAAAATCAAGGAAAATTGCGGGAAAATCCGTTTTCGCGGTTGACATCGTGTTTGGGATATCGTATGATACAGAAGAATCCGTAATTGTTTATGTTAACTTTGCGCAGTTACACCCGAAAACGACAGCAAAACACATTTTGTTACTGTTTTTTAACTTTTGATGTAACCGGTTCCGGCCGGGCGCGCAGAGAGATCCCGGGCGGGGGAGCCGCCCGATGAGGGGCTAGGGTATGAAGAAATCGTTTATGGAGCGTCTGGCGGCGTTCATTGTGGACAAGCGGCGGCTGTTCGTGGTGCTGTTTGCCGTGGCGTGCGTGCTGTCGATCTTCTCGGCGAGCAAGACGGACGTCAACAATGAGCTGACCGATTATCTGCCGGACTCCACGCAGACGCGCCAGGGTCTGGAGATCATGAACCGCGAGTTCATCACCTACGGGGATGCGAAGGTCATGGTGTCCAATGTGACGCTTGCGCAGGCGGAGGAGCTTGCCGAGATGCTGCGCGGTGTGGACGGTGTCAAGGACGTGGTGTTTGAAAAAGACACACACCATTATAATAGTGCCTCGGCGCTCTTTGAGGTCACGTTCGACGGGGAAAAGCTCGACGAGATCAGCATTCAGGGCGTGAAGAACGTCCGTGCGGCGCTCGACGGCTATGATACCTATATCACAACGGAGGTCGGCAACCCGACCGGCGAGATCCTTGAGCGCGAGATGCGCATCGTGCTCATCATCCTCATGTGCTCCATCTTCGTGGTGCTCCTGCTCACGAGCCACACCTACGCGGAGGTCCCGGTGCTTATCATCACCTTCGGCGTGGCCGTCTGGGTCAACAAAGGCACGAACTACTGGTTCCATGAAGTCTCGTTCATCACCAACTCCATCGCGGCGGTGCTTCAGCTCGGTCTCGGCATCGACTACGCGATCATCATGTGCCACCACTACACGGAAGAGCGCGAGCATCTCGAGCCCCGTGAGGCGACCATCCGCGCGCTGACGCTGGCCATTCCGGAAATCTCGGCCTCGAGCCTGACGACGATCTCGGGTTTGCTTGCGCTCTCGTTCATGAAGATCAAGATCGGCGAGGACATGAGCCTCGTGCTCATCAAGTCGATCCTGTTTCTGATGCTGACGGTGTTCTTCCTCATGCCGGCGCTCATCATGTATATGAGCCCGTGGATTGACAGAACGCACCATCGCCAGTTCCTGCCGCGCATCGATGCGCTCGGCCGCTTTGCCATCCGCAGCCGCTACATCGTGCCGCCGATCTTTCTGGTCATCATCATCGCGGGCTTCCTGCTCAGCAGCAAGTGCCCGTACGTGTTCGGCTACAGCACGCTCGACACCATCAAGCAAAACGACTACAAGATCGCCGAAAAGAAGATCAACGCCACCTTCGGCGAGACGAACCAGGTCGTGCTCATCTTCCCGTTCACAGACTTTGAGAGCGAGGCAGATCTGCTTGATGACCTCAATGAGCTCAAGGGTGTTGATCACATTCAGGCGCTCGCGGACGAGGAGGCCAAGGACGGCTACATGGTCACCGACTCGCTCACGCCGCGCAAGTTTGCCGAGCTCACGGACATCGACATCGGCGTGTCGCGCGCGCTGTACACGGCCTACTGCACTGCGAATGACGATTACACGAAGGCCATCGGCCAGCTCGTGGATCTGAGCAATATCGACAACTGCTCCGTGCCGCTCATTAACATGTTCAAGTTCCTGTATGAGCAGCGCGATATTTACCGCTCGAAGATCGACGCTGCGACCATGAGCGACCTTGAGGAGATGTATGACCGCCTCATCGACGGCGAAAAACAGCTCCACTCCGAGAACTATTCGCGCATGATCCTCTATCTCAACCTCCCGGTCGAGAGTGAGGAGACCTACGA
>ERZ1027036.127-NODE-127-length-47532-cov-35.771637_pt1 | contig 47532 bp, 77 predicted proteins | sample MGYA00519441_ERZ1027036 | MGnify/ENA primary metagenome ERZ1027036 (study PRJEB26926, sample SAMN06164792) | human gut metagenome | biome: ENVO:00009003; feature: ENVO:2100002; material: ENVO:00002003 | host: Homo sapiens | place: USA | collected 2012 ... | reverse complement strand
GCAGGATAATGTTGTACACGATGCGTCGGCGCTGCCGAGCGCGTGGGAGGATGCGTAGCTTGTGACCGGCATTAATGCCGTTTGCAATACTGCCCCCTGCCGTTCGGGGACTTATAAATAGGCGGCTTGAAAAAAGAAAACTGCGGCGGCTCAGTTTAGATAGACAGCACAAGCCCCAAAAAAGAATAGCTATCCTTGAAGATTTACAACCGCCACAAATTGAAGAACATCTCGTAGGGCGCGAGATGGGTAAAATAAAAAATGCCCACCGGGATGATAAAGGACGGTGATTTTTCAACCATGAACATTACCCCGAAACAGGTGCTCACGTTAGCTGCAAAGTACATAGGCTATAAGGAAAAGGCATCGGGCAAGGACTTATACAGCTTTGAGGATAACGCCGGACGGGGCAACTTCACGATGTTTCAGGCCGAGCTCGACAAGGCGAAGTTCTGGAACACGCCGAAGAACGGCTATGAATGGTGCACAAGCTTTGTTGCGTGGTGCTTCTGGCGCATTGCCGGCAGCGAGGCAAAGGACGTGCTGTGCCTTACCGGGTCATACGGCGCAAGCTGCGTGAGCTGGGCGAAGTATTACGCGGCACAGGCGAGGCTTTTCACCAAGCCGCAGGTAGGCGACCAGTATTTCCAGCGCGACAGCCGCGACGGGCTTCCCTGCCACACGGGCATTGTAGAATCGGTAAGCGGCAACACCTTCGTTACCATAGAGGGCAACTACGGCAACGCCGTACAGCGCGTTACCCGGTATCTCGGCAGCACGGTCTACGGCTTCGGCAGGCCGAAATATACAGCAGAAAGCGAGGATGAAGAAATGGTCAGATGGAACAAAATCGAGGATGTGCCGGAGGGCTTTTACCGCGACACCGTCAGGCAGCTCATGCATGACGGCATAATCAAGGGCAAGGGCAACGGCGTTATCGACCTGACGGAGGATATGCTCAGGACGATAATTTTTTGCGAGAGGATAATTAAAAAATAATGGTTGAAAGTGTAGTCGTAGCTATCATAACCGGCGTGCTGACGCTTATCGGCGTTATTATCAGCAATAACAAATCTCAGGCGGTAATGGAAACAAAGGTGATCGAGTTGACACGAGAGGTCAGGGAGCACAACAAGTTTGCAAAGCGTATGCCTGTGGTAGAGGAACAGATTAAGGTAATCAACCATCGCATAAGCGATCTTGAAAACGACATGAAAAATCATCATCATTAACAGGAGGCACATTTATGAAAATCAACTGGACTGTAAGACTTAAAAACAAAACCTTTTGGCTCGCGCTCATCCCGGCGCTGCTGCTGCTTATTCAGGTAGTGGCGGCTGTGTTCGGCATCGATCTGAAGCTTGACGCACTGGGCGACAAGCTGCTGGCCGTTGTAAACGCGCTGTTCGCGGTGCTTACCATTCTCGGCGTAGTCACAGACCCGACGACCGCCGGAGTCAGCGACAGCAAGCAGGCTATGGAGTACGATAAGCCGAAGTGTGATAAGTAATCCCTTGTAAACCATAAACGGAGGCTGTTTGATGACTGCAACCATCAAAGAATTTTGCCGGATAAACGGCATTGACGAAGCATCGGCAAACCTTGCCGATATCATCTATGAAGCTTTGATAGGCGGTGACAATGGAAGCCTTGAAAGAAATAGCGCAGCCGAAGCGAAAATGCAAGCTGCAATTTCCAACGGCATTGCGCGAACGGCTGATAGCTGAATGCGGCTTTACGCTTGAAGAAAAGACGATACTTAATCTACGCGCCGACGGATTATCCATCATCGAAATAGCCGACCGGCGGCATTGCAGTGTTGAAACGATCAACCGGCGTATACGCAGCATCAAAAACAAAATAGCGGACATAGCTAAAGGGTAGCGCATTATGCGTTACCCTCTTTTTTTTATGACACATTATCGCCCTGTAACTGACACGTTACGGGGCTTTTTTTATGCGATGATTTAGGCAGAAAAAATAAAGGGGGTTAACCCATGAACGGAATGTATGGTTACGGAAACGGCTATGGATATGCACCGCCCTACACGCCACAGATGGGCACAGGAGCGCAGATGCCGCAAAGATGCCAAGTTATCAAAGTGAACGGCAGAAACGGCGCTGACGCGTTCAGGATGGCCGCTGACAGCTCGGTGCTTCTGCTGGATGAAAACGATCCTATAGTGTGGCTGAAAACAACTGACGGCGCAGGCTATCCGACGATAACGCCGTATTCCATCGCGCCTTATCAGCCAGCGCCCGAAGTAAACGTAAATGATCTTGAAATCAGAATAAAGCGACTGGAGGACATATTAAATGGCAAATCCGATGATGCAGATGTTAGGGCAAAGCGTGGGAAAGCGAATGCCGAATAACCCTATTGCAATGATAGCTGAATTTCGCAAATTCGCGCAGGGCATGACACCCGAAAAAGCAGGCGCGGAAATCGAAAAGCTTCTAACATCAGGGCGAATGACGAAAGAACAATTTGAAGAATTAAAAGAACAAGCAAAATTCTTCATGCAGTTTCTGAAATAGGCCGGGTCGACACGGTTTATTATAAAAAATCTACGAAAGGAGAAAAACGATGGATAATTACAGTTTATCCGATCTTGCATCCGTTGTAGGCAACAAAGATAACGACGGTTTCGGCTTTGGCAGTGGCGGTTTGCTGCTTGTGGTTGTACTGTTCCTGTTCTTTATGATGTTCGGCGGCTTTAACCGCGCCGGTGATTATGGCCAGTATGCAACCGCTGCATCACAGCAGGAGATCCTTTTCGGCCAGCAGTTTGGCCTGCTTAATGATCGCCTTACCAATATCGGCAACGGCATTTGCAATCTTGGCTACGATGTGCAGGGCAACATCGGCCAGCTCGGTAAAGAGATGGCGCTTGCTCAGAATGGCACGAACATGACCATTATGCAGACCGGTAACAGCATCCAGGCACAGCTTGCCGACTGCTGCTGCAAGACACAGCGAGCGATTGACGGCGTGAACGCAAATCTTGAAGCAAAGTTTGCAGCGCTGGAAAAGTCGCAGCTTGAACAGCGCGTTGCCGAACAGTCGGCGCGTATTGCCAGCCTTGAAATGGATAATCGCATGTATGGCGTGGTCCGTTACCCCAACGGCTACACTTACAACGCCGGTATGTCCCCGTTTTGCGGCGGCGGTTGCTGCGCATAACCCTAAATGATTATCCGCTTTAACAGCGTTAGCCCGTGTGGTAAACGCTGCACGGGCATTATTAATATTTAATTAAGAAAGGAATTATAATTATGGCTTGCAATTCTAAACTGAAAAACGCGCATTACAAAAGCGCACAGAACGCATACAACAACACCGCGCAGACCTTTGTGGCTGCCGGTACGCCCGTTAACGTGCTGGGCATCCTGAACACCGATACCGGCTGTTCGATAGATACCGTCACAGGCGGCTTTGTAGTCGCGTCCGGCGGCCTTTATCGCATCAGCTATGATGTTGTATTCACGGCTGACGCAGCCGGTACAGCTGAGCTTAAAGCCTTTAAAGATACCGTTGCGCTGCCTTGCGCTGATGCACAGGTAACGACTGTAGCGAACAACATTTACACGCTACACGTTGAAACTACAATCTACATTCCTGTATGTTGCAATAGCGCTCCCACTATCAGCGCGGCCATAAGCGGCATAGCAGGTACAATCAACCACGTTTGCGCAAGCATGGTGAAACTGGCATGAAAGATAAAATTAAAGCTTACAAAGAAAAGCTTGAAAATGCCATATCTGAATACATGGCCTCACCGTCTACAGAACGGACGTATCAGGCAGTGCATGGCATGGTAGATTGCTGGGAAGCTATCGACAGCATGGAACAGTGTCTATGCCGCACAGGTAAATTTACTCGTGACGACGCGGAGGCATGGAACGCTAAAATGCTGAACGACGACGGCACGACCGGCGGACACTGGACGATTACGCAGACAACGGCAGTCGCACAGTCCATCGGCGTAAAATTCGATCATATATCCGATTATTGCTGGAACGTCGCAATGAACATGATGTATTCGGATTACTGCACCGTCGCCAACAAATACAACGTAGGCACACCCGAATTTTACGCTTGCATGGCAAAGGCGTTTTTGTTCGATAAGGACGCGAAAAGCCCCAATGCAAAGATGGCAGCGTATTACTTTGGGATTGTGGACGTGGAATAAACAATGTCTGTAATACGTCTGTAATAGACGGCATTTTTGCAGCATTTCGGGCGATTTTTATTAAATTTTGCCATGAAATATAATAACTTTTACGGCAAAAACAAAGCCTTAAAACGCTTAAAACGCGAAAATAGGCAACAATTTAGAGAAAATAATAAAAACGTTTATTTGAATGGCATTCAAGAGGTCAGCGGTTCGATCCCGCTTATCTCCACCAAACAAATAAGGCTCGAAAGTGTAAGCTTTCGGGTCTTTTTTGCGTTTACGGGTATGTTTTGCCCTGAAAAGTTACTAAATTTGCGCCTTGCATTTCTGCTGAAAAATGGCCTTGTCTGTAGTGTGTCTGTAATAGCACAACACGTTTTTTTCACAAAGCATCGGTTATTTTGCGCAAATCGGCGTAATTTACATCCTGATAATACCTTAACATATCATCACTGGTGTGCCCGATCAATTCAAGCTTGTCTTTATCCGCGCCTTTTACACGCTTCATAAGGGTAGCAAACGTGTGACGGCAACTGTGCGGCGTGTATGTATAAAAGGTTTTTCCGTCGCGTTCTTGGGTGGGATTATCTATGCCGCAGGCTTCAAGCACGTTATAAAATAAAGCCCTGTAGCGTTCTACGGTAAAAGCTTTGCCGTCCTTGTCGACGAACACCGCGCCGGACGTTTTCCCGGGCGGCAACAGCGCGTCGATGTACGGCTGTATTTTCGGCGATATCGTAACGATGCGATCTATACCGGCTTCGGTTTTTATGCCGTTTATAAATGCGCGTTCAGCGCGGATGTACTGCGACGCATCCAGCGCGACAAACTCAGTAGGGCGATAGCCTAAGTAGCACTGGCAAATGACGTAGGACGCGCCGAACACGCCGTTAACGTGCGCTTTCAGCTTTGGCAGCGCATCATCAGGCAGGCCGGGTCTACTGCTGTGCTTGCCGTCAACGTTCAAATACTGCCCGTAGTTCAACTCGGCATAATGGCGCGGTATGGCATATTTGTAGATAAGGCCGCATAGTGCGCGCATGTTTTCTTTTGTGCGCCGTCCGTGTGGGCATTCGTCGATACATTCCTGCAAATCTTCTATTTCGATATCGCGCAGGTTTAAATGATAAACAGCTTCAAAGTATTTATACGCTGATTTGTAGCAGTTTATTGTGTTTTTACCGGCGCGGTGCGTAGGCAACCACGCTTCATACATCTGCGTAAATGATGCGTTTTTAGCCTTTGAAGCTGGCGTTCGTTTAAGGATAGGTATATATTCTATAGCTTCTTTTTTCGTCTTAAAACCGGCCTTAGAACGGGTCTTGCGGTGTACTTTGCCGTTTTCGTCGATTACATATCCTTCGACGATTACCACAGTCCAGCCACTGCCGCGCTTGTAGACGCTGCCTGTACCATTACCGCGAGATTTCGGCTTGCGGCCTGCTGCCACACGTGCGCCGCACATATTGCAGAATCTTGAACCTTCCGGTATATCGGCTTTGCATTTTTTGCATTTCATTATTCGCTTTAACCCCCTTAGATATTCGCCAAAAATAATTTTATAGCGAATAATGCCCACAGAATCACTCCTGTGGGCTTTTTGTTGTTTTGGCATCGTGGATTACGGTTTTTACCGCAAAGGCGATCAGGGCGACGGCAGCAAGCACCACGATAGCCAGGAACACGGCCAGCACCGTTAAGCCGCCGGATTTGAACAGACCGATGTTTTTAAGCTGTATATCAAACATTACGTATCCGATGATTGCGCACAGCAGAATTGCGCATACACCGACAAGGCAGAAGATCAGCGGCCTGTAAACGGCGTTCATGCGCTTGTGGTGTTCAACGTCATTTTTTGCGCAGGCGTTTTCAATCTCAAGTTCACGGATATAGTCGTTAGTATCGGTGTCGCGCAAACCCAACGTTTCATCGAGCGACAGGCCGAGGACAACGCATATGGCGGCGACGCTGTGGAACGAAACCTGCTTTGCAGTACCGGCGGTTATATTGCATACGGTGTTGTACGCGATGCCGGACTTGTCGGCAATTTCCTGATTAGTTAGCCCCGATGCGTCCTTACCTTTTCGGATTTTGGCGAAAACCACAGTCAAATCGGGAATTTCATAAGTCGATTGCACGGTTAATTATCATCTCCAAAACATTCTTGTTTTTGGCGAAACTACTGAAAAAGCGTCATTTCGGCGATTTCGTTGTAGATTTCGGAGGTACATTTTGTTACGCTATAACCGTAGCAGATAAAAGGTTTACAAGGGATATCTGTTACAAGCCCTGCCTACCGGGTTGCAGCGGTGGGCAGGGTGAGTTGAAAATCAATTCTCAAAGTCAATGACTATTTGCCCGGAAGTGAACAGATTGCTCATAGTCTCGGAGTCATAGATAGAAATATTAAATTTAATGTTTTCGAGATCGCCCAGCTTGTCCATGCCGATGTTTTTCTCGTTATAAATGAAAGGCGTTTTGTTCTGAGCCCCCGAGTCGATTTCCATAGGCATTGCGCCGAGAGTGGTTGTGTTATAACCATTTACAACAGGGTTTTCAAGCATAACAGTGATCCGCTGCTTATAATTGTTCTCTACGTTCAATTGCAGATAAAGCATACCCTCTGCATTATCATCTTCGTATACTTTTAAAAATGTAACTTTAAGATTTTCATCTTCAAAAAGGTCACGCTTAGTTTCATAGGTGCTCTCTTTGCTGCTGGCTGACGCTTCTAATCCCAGCTGAGCCTTGCCGGAGACTTTACCGTTTGTGAAGGTAACATTAGCGTTTGAGCCAACGCTGCCGTTACCATCCCAAGAATAGAGCTCAATTTTATACTCGCCGCCACCGGCAGTGTTTGAAAGCTCACCCTCGCCACCGACGATCTCAACGACTTCCTCATAGGTCATACCGTTCTGAATGGCATTAAACTTATCCATAGTCATGACACCGGCCTCGTCTTTATCACCGCCGCCGGTAGCTATTGCGATTATCGCCAGTACTACGAAAAGCAGAAAGATGCAGCTGAGAATAGTCTTTATAACGCTTCTCTTTTGGCGCTTACCGCAGTGTGGGCAAATTTTCGCCTTATCGTCAATTTCCGACATACAATACTTACATTTCTTCATGTTTTCCTCCCTTTAATGATTGATCTGTGTGTTTTGTGGATATTTACAATGATACCACTTACACACCAACAATTCCACATTTTTCAACAATTTCGGCTGATTGCTTAATAACAGCAATCTCGGCTTGTGTACATTGCCTATATAATCCACCACGCAAATTGCACAAAAAGGATGTTTTATGTTTGTGCATAACAAGAATGGACGAAAATACGCAATTGTGCTAATATCTTTACAAGATAATAAACGATAAATAATATCAAAATAAGAGAATGAGCAAAAATGGAAGGGAGAGCAAAGATGACGGCAAAAGAAGAACGGGAAATACTGATTAAAGAGCTAAAACGGCTCATCAACGAAGCAAGCAATTACGAATTGCGGTGCGCGTACATCCTACTGCTTAATATGAAGTAAACACGGTAACAAAAAGACCGGCCTTTATTGGTCGGTCTCTTTTTTTATGTTTTTGACTTCGGCTGCGAGTTCAAGCAGCTTGCTTTCAAACAGCGCCCATTCATCCGGCGTAGTCCGTGCAAGCACCGTTATGAACGCCTGTTGTATCGGTGTTCCGTCGTTGCCTAACACCTTACCGATAAACGCGGATATTTCATCAGCGCGGCTTACGGCCTTGAACGGCTCACCAATGCCTGAGCGTAACCAAACTTCATCTACATTAAATTCACGGCAAATATCTTTTATTGTTCGGTCTCCGGGAACACGTTCACCTTTTTCGATCATCCAAACGTAATTTTGCGAAATATTTATTCTGTTGCCGAAATCGGTCTGCGTAAGTCCAAGATTGGCACGCAACCATTTAACACGTTCGTTCATGGTTTCACCTCCTTGCATACATAATAACACTTCAATCTAACACTGTCAATAAAAAACCTTGAAAAAGTGCAAAAACATTATTGACAAGCTCTAACTTAGATGTTATTATAATCTCACAAGGTTAGTAAAACAACCACAACACACAGAAAGGGGGGGTGAAAAAATGAGTGAAAAAGAAAAGCAGACCATTAAGACGATGGCCGACATCTTCAGCAAGCTGCCTGCCGATAAGCAGCAGTATTTCAACGGCTATGCCAACGGCGTAGCGGATATGGCAGAGGCGCAGGCCGAGAAAAACGATCAGGACAAAGACTAATCAGAAAGGAGAAAAAACGCATGACGCTATCGGAAGTTGAACGCATGGACGCGACAACGCTGACACCGGCACAGGTGGCAAGTGTGCTGCACTCTGACCCTCAACTTATCCGCGTTGCGGCAAGGCAGCGCCCGGAGCTGCTGGGCTTTGACGTAATCATCGTAGGCAACCGCGTAAAAATACCGCGTGAGGCTTTTATTGCGTTTATGCGCGGAAAGGGGAATGATGAATTTTCGCAGATTTGAGCTCATAGAAAAAGACCCCGCACGGATAGAAGAGCTTGAGGCCATCCTAAACCGTGCAGGGCTGAGCCGGTACGAGCTGGCGCTGATAGTTACAGCTCTTCGCGTTCGGCCTGAATACCGCTTAGACGATTTCCGTACTTGATTAAAACCAACTATAGGAAAGGGGAAAAGACAATGACAAAAGAAATGGACAAATTCGTAATGCCCCGTAACAACGGCACTCGCGTTGGTGGGCAGAAGCAGTACCCCCGCGTCCGTATCAGCATGGTAGCCTACGCCCATGTCTGCGAGATGTCGGAAGAAACAAGACGTTCGCTGTCAGAAGTGGCGTCAAGGGCTATCGAGTATGCTTACTCACATCTTGTGTACAGCGTACCTACAGGCGCGGAATACTACTACCGCGATACGCCCATCACGAAACAGGAATATGTGACGGATGATCCCGAAACTATCGAGCGAGTAAATGATATTATTCGCAAATCCGGCCTTAGCCGCAGCGATCTTGAATTGCTTCTTGATACTGTGCAGCTTTTGCCCGGCTTTGATGAATGAGGTAAGTAAAATGATGATTGCTTTATTTTTCATAACCGTTATGGGCGTGGTGCTCACTGTGGGCGGCGTAATATCAGCACTTGTGTGGTTTGCCAATGAAGCAGACCGGCAGTGCGCAAGGAGAAAAATTAATAAATAAGGAGTGAACGCAATGGACGGCTATATCGGCACCATTGGAAGCAAGGTCACAGCCGAAGTCACAATGGTCAACATCTTCGAATATCTGGATTACAAGTTCAGCTACTACGGCGCTTCCCGTTACATCTACACCATGAAGGATGATGAAGGCAACACCATCGTTTATAAGTCCGGCGCATATCTGGCGTATAAGACCGGCGAGAAAAACCAGTACGGTGACCCCATCGAGATTGGGATTCGCCGAGGTGACAAAATCAGCATCAGCGCCACGGTCAAAGACCACGGGGAATACAAGGGAACAAGGCAGACGGTTCTACAGCGTGTGAGGGTCAAGGCACTGATTGAGCGCCAGCCCACCAAGCAGGAGCTTGAAAACAAGAAGCGCGAAGAGCAGATTGCATCCCTTGTCGATGGCGATTTTCGCTGGCGTATGCCGTACCGGCAGTATAAGGATCACTATTCTGATTGCGAAGTCCTCGCCGGAAGCTTTGATGACGGTTGCGATTCGAGAGGGCGAAAAATCGCGGAAACCACGGTTGAAGTTATCATCCGTGAGGGGCGGCTGAAGAACAGCGGCGTTCGCGGTGAACACTTCTACGGTTTTGAATTTAGAACCGATAACGGCGGTCTGGTGTGCTATCGTGCGGTTTCAGAGGAAAACGCCCGAAAGCGGATGCTGAAAGACTATCCAGAAAGCGAAAATTGGGAATGCACCCACATATACACTCGCAGGGCGTAGGTATTAGTATCGCGGAAGAAAGATTAACAAATAAGGAGGAAAACAATGAACCTTTACTGAGTGAACAACGCGATCTACAAGCTCTACGACGAGTTTGTAGACCCTGAGACGGGGGAGCTTACAGACCCCGAAGCATTCGCGGCAAGGTATGCGGAGTTTAGCATAAGCCGCGAGGAGATCATTGAAAACACGCTGCTGCTTTACAAAAACTGCGTAAGCGACGCGGCAGCGATTGCGGAGGAAATCAAGGTACTCAAGGAGCGCAAGGACGCGATCGAGCGCAAGGCAGAGCGCTTTAAGACCGACGCAGCCGACGCACTCGGCGGCGAGAAGTTCCAGACCGCGAAGGTCGCGGTCGCATGGCGCCCCAGCAAAAAGGCCAGCGTGCAGCAACTTGAAAGCCTTAAGGAAATCTACAGGAAAGTAAAAAGGGGAACAACGATGAAAGAAATTATATGCACATCACAAGCCGAGCTCGATGCTCTAAGCGCGGACTATAACGGCAGAGTGATAATTAAGTTTGGCACACCACTTAACCGTGCGCTAGTTAAGCGCCGGTTCATATATCCCGTCGTGGCGTGGGACAACAGCTCCGTCGAGGCGTGGGACAACAGCTCCGTCGTGGCGTGGGACAACAGCTCCGTCGTGGCGAGGGGAAACAGCTCCGTCGAGGCGTGGGGAAACAGCTCCGTCGTGGCGAGGGAAAACAGCTCCGTCGTGGCGAGGGGAAACAGCCAAATCGTAGACGCTGCACGAAATAATAACCTCGAATTCAACGGCAATGCCCGTATAGTTTATAATCCACCAAACATTGATGAATATATAGATTTTTACGGGTTGGATGCGACCGATACAACAGTCAAAATGTATAAAGCCGTGCATTTCTACTACGGCGCATATCACGCAGACTACGACTGCAAATTTATTTACACCATAGGCGACATTGTTACGCCCGATAACGGTTTCACCAATAGCGTACTAAGCAGCTGCGGTGCCGGTATCCACCTTGCACATAAGGCGTGGGCAATCAGCTACGGCGCAAACTGGTCTGATCTTGCGATTTTGGAATGCGAATGCGAAAAATCCGATGTGCTTGTACCGCTGTATGGCGACGGTAAAGTCCGGGCGCGCAAAGCAAAAGTGCTGCGTGAAGTACCGCTTGAAGAATGCGGATTGTACGGCAAAATAATTGCGAAAAGAAGGGCAAACGATGAATAAATACACGATCATCATAGCTCAGGTGTGCGCGGCGCTGCTGGCGCTGATAGTCATGGTACTGCTTGCCCTTGGCAAAGGGGGCAACAAGGCCGGTGCGGACGGTGTACCGCCCGAGGTTGATACGCACGGCCTGTGCGTAGTGGAAGTGGCAGAGCCTGAGTACGAGATGTACTTTACCGAGGCCGACGTGATAGCCCTTGCGCAGATGCTTTACGGCGAGGCTCGTGGCTGCACCCTATTAAATCAGCAACAGTGCGTATGGTGTGTGCTTAACCGCGTGGACGATGCGCGTTTCCCTGACAGCATTATCGGCGTTGTGTCGCAACCGGGGCAGTTTTACGGCTATTCGGCTGATTTTCCCGTGTGGGACAACCTTTACGCCGTTGCGCTGGATGTTATGCAGCGCTGGGCGGCGGAGAAACAAGGCGCAGAAGTCGCGCGTGAACTGGGCAGCGAATATCTGTGGTTCACGGGCGATGGCGTTAAAAATCATTTTAGGGCGGTGTACTGATGATTAAATGTGAAATATTCCACGATAATTTTCAAAATTACCGCAAATACAACATTCCAAAGGCGCAGCTGGTTATAGCTGATATTCCGTATAACATCGGCGCGGATGCTTATGGCAGCAATCCGATGTGGTATAACGGCGGCGATAATAAAAACGGCGAAAGCAAATATGCCAAAAAAACATTTTTCAATTCTGACGGCTATTTTAAAATCGCTGAATATATGCACTTTTGCAGCCGCCTTTTAAAGCCTGAACCGAAGGAAAAAGGCAAAGCCCCGGCGATGATAGTATTCTGCGCGTTTGACCAGTTGCAGACGGTAGCTGACTACGGCAAGAAATACGGATTTAATAATTCGTTTCCGTTGTTTTTCTGCAAAAACTATTCGGCGCAAGTGCTGAAAGCAAATATGCGGATCGTTGGCGCAACTGAATTCGCAATTGTGCTGTATCGTGACAAGCTTCCGAAATTCAATAACGGCAGGCAGCTTGATGCCGAAACAGGCATGCCGATACGCGGCACGGGTCATATGGTTTTTGACTGGTTTTCATGGCAGCGCGACGGAAAAGACATCCCCAAAATACACCCGACGCAAAAGCCGGTAGCAGTCTTAAAAAAACTAATTGAGATTTTCACAGATGAGGGCGATGTAGTTATAGACCCTTGCTGCGGCTCAGGCGCTACATTGCGCGCCGCGCGTGATCTCGGCAGACCGTCATACGGATTTGAAATTGACAAAAACTTTTACCGCCGTGCGAAAGCCGAAATACTTGCACCGTCCGTGCAAATAGAAATGGATAGAAATGGAGGGAAATGTGATGGACGCTATTGAATTTATCAGAGAGCGGCAGAGGATGTGCAACGCTTACAAAGGAGCATGTATTGGCCGCCCTATGGAAGGAGAGTCGTGTGGTGGGTATCGTGACGTAGATGCCGAACGTCTTGCTGGAGCTGTCGAAGCGTGGTCTGCCGCACACCCGCGCAAGACACGGCAGAGCGTGTTCCTGGAGCAGTACCCGGAGGCATATGTTCACGAAGATGGATATTTGGGAATGTGCCCGCTTGAGGTTTCCGCGGCTCATAGAGATGCTGACGGCTGTTGCTCGACTTTTGGCCGTCTCTGCTCCGACTGTCGCCGAGAGTTCTGGATGCAGGAGGTGGAGTGAGATGACAAAACAAGAAGCTGCTGCTATGTTAGTGCAGTTGTATGCAGACTACTCTACCTTGTGCGACAAATATGGGTGGCCTCCCAGTGATGGGATGTCAGAGGCAGTAGCAATAGCTGTGCAGTCGTTGCAGGAGGTGGAGTGATGCGGTTAACTATTATCTTCAAGGACGAGTTTGAAGAACACATGAAAAATCAATTTGGGCATTTTACTAATCCGCAGGTATATGGCGTGAAGTCCGTACACATGGAAGGTGGATACCTATACTCCACTATTTCGGACACGGTTCGCTGGCGTATGGATGACATTTCCGGATTTTACTGTGAGGAGGGCTGACGATGGCTGAACCTAAAAAGCCTTTTTACCGCGACAAGAAATGGAAACTTGGCAGAAGTTACGGCTGGTGGCATATACCGTACTGCCCGAATTGCAAGCGGCGGTTGGGGCTGATGGCCGAAGAGCAGAAGGCTGAAAAATGTTCGATGTGCGGCAAACCGTTAGAATGGGATGGTGCTGACAATGGCTGAATACATAGACCGAGACGCGATATATAAGGCATTTGCGAATGCTGGTACAGACGTACTCGAAAGAGCATCCGAAATTGAATATATTGCTGGCTTTAGCTATGAACTCGTTATAGAAATACTGGACAATATACCTACCGTCAACGTCGCGCCTATAAAGAATGGACAGTGGGAATGGTTTGACGAAGATATAGGAACACCGATTACAGGCCATGAAAGAGAATGGGGCTGGCGTTGTTCGCGCTGCAAGCATGAACTGCCGGACGATTACGACGATCCTGATTATCGCCCGATGTTAGACTATTGCCCCTATTGCGGGGCAAAGATGGACGGAGGTGCTAATAATGGCTGAATACATAGACCGTGAAGCGCTGTTACATGACATCGAACAATCAGTGGTATACACGGCAAGAGAAAAAATAACGAGCGCAGAAATGCGAGGCGCTCGCAAAGTTATTGAGCGCATTAAGTGTGCGCCTGCTGTCGAGCCTATTTATATCCACGAACCGACAAAAAGCGAATTCAAGCGCATGGCGGTACAGCTGAGCTATACCCGCTTGCGCGAGCTGGCCGAGGCCGACAAGGCGGGGCGTGTGGTGGTGTCGCCGTGCAAGGTGGGCGATACGGTGTATGAGGTTACAAATCGAAAAACCATAAGCGAATACCGAGTAAAGGAAATTTGCGTTGAATTGTTTTGTACATTCATTAAATGGGATGTCGTAGCCGGGTTTGTTGATAAATCTATTTTCGGCGTATCGGTTGACGAGATTGGCGAGACCGTATTTCTCACCCGCGAGGAAGCGGAAAAAGCATTGGAGGCAAGGAAAGATGGCGACAAAACTGACCTGTGACCGCTGCGGCGCGGAGATAAACCCAAAGAGCTCCGTGATCTACGCAGGAACGCGGCGGCATAAAATGGAAATAAACGACGACGACTACGATCTGTGCGTTTCGTGCGCACACAAGCTGCGTGCGTGGCTTAGCGGAAAGGAGAATGACGATGACTAAATCATGCTACGGAAAATGTGACCGCTGTGTGTGGAAATACAACGGCGGCTGTTCGGAATGGAGGAATGATAATGGCTGAATTTATTGAATTACATAAAAAATCATTGATGGACGAAAAAACGTTTGCTGTGTTGCAGAACGTCAACAACATTTCAGAAATATGTGAAACACCAAGAAGAGAGGCGCTTATATCCTTACGCAACAATCCCGTCGCGGGCTATTATGATCGGTTTGAGACTGTTGAAACCTATGAACAAATAAAGCAGCTGCTTTCCGAATGCGGAAGCATCGCCGCCGCCGATGTTGCGCCGGTGGTGCATGGACGGTGTCCTATTTGCTCTGGGCGAAAAATCCTTACTCAAGACTGCGACAACGGCTATTCTGTTGAAGTTGATGCAGAGCAAGGAGAAATGTCGATCTGGCAAGGGGATACTTGCTTAACTGTAATTTCTATTGACTACTGCCCCAACTGCGGGGCGAGGATGGATGGAGGCGGTAGCGATGATAAGCGATAAGAAACTGCTGGAGGCGGTGCAAGTGCTCACCGACTACTGCCGCACACAGAGAGGCTGCCAGAACTGCATCCTACACGCGCACGGTGCGAGCGAGTGGGACTGCTCGATAGGTGCCTTCGAGCTGCGTGAGGTGCTCGACAACATCGCGGCGAGGAAAAAGCACCACGGATATCTGATTTGAAGATGACACAGAAGGGAAAAGAAAGGAGCCTGACGAATGACAACGCAGGAAGCACAAGAACGCCTTGTTTGCATCTTAAATAATAATCAATTCACAAAAGCAGACAAAAAGGCAATGTACTTAGCAATCAATGCTATTAACAAGCGGATACCGAAAAAGCCGACGAACTTTGCAATAGACAATAACGGTTACATAATCTATGACTGCGAGTGCCCAAGCTGCGAACAATCGCATCGAGAGCTTTTTCCGTTTGCTTTTTGCATTCACTGTGGGCAAGCGCTTGAATGGGAAAAATAAAAAGGAGGACTGACAAAAATGGGAGCAAGACGAATTTCTAACGCGACGAACGAGAAGATAATTGCGCTTATGTCGATGGGCAAGACAGGCGAACAGGCGGCGTTTGCGGTCGGCGCGAGCGGGAGCTACTGCAACAAACTGTACACTGTGGTAAAGCACATTGCCAATGAGCGGTGGGACGAGTTAATAGAATATTCTCGGTCTGCGACAACCGGCGGGGCGATTGTCTGGGCTTGCGAATACCTCAATACGCAACTGCCGCAAGAAGTCGCGGAGGCTATTGAGGCGGTACGGCATCGCAGAGCAACGCCCAAAGCGGCAGAAGCAGCGCCGCAGCCCAAACCGCCAGCAGAGCCGATTGACAACACGGCGACGGCAATCATCAAACTGCTTGAAAAGCTCGATGAAGTAGTGAACACCATAACCGAAGCTGCTGACGATATATGTCAAACGGTGACAACGGCGCGGAAGCTTAACGAGGACTGCATAAACGCAAACTTCGATGTGCTGACGGCTACACTCCGTGACGGCGTTGAAAGCGTTAAAACGACGATAAGAAAGGGACAAAAATGACACGCGGAGATTACATGCGCAAGGCGCGAATGAATGCAGGGTTAAGCATCGTGCGGCTGGCCGAAATATCTGGCATAGCCCAAACCACGATAAGTCTGCTTGAACGCAAATCACTACGCGGCGGCTGGATAGATACAATAGAAACCCTTGCCGATGCGCTCGGACTGAGTATCGACGAATACGTAGGCCATAAGGTGGTGACTAAGCATGGGTAAGCAATCGGCATTTGCAAAAGCCGTGCAGCGTGAAGTGAACATTCAGCTACAGCTTTACGGGCGTAACCGCATGCAACTTGCGGAGGACGCGGCGTTTATGGCCGCTAACGAAGTGCTGGGCTTAGGCTCAGGCCGTGCACGGGCATTCGGCGAGGCGTTTGTAAGATATTCAAACGAGATCGCTGATTTGGTAGTAGAAGACAGCAAGGCCGACGACGAGATCGTATATGCAAAAACCGTCCTTGATCGTCGTATCCGTGAAATAGTGGGCGAAGAAAACTTCTCGCCATTCGATGAAAGGTATGGTAGGCGATAATGGCAAAAAACGTAGGCTGGGAAGCCAAAAGTAACCACGACGGCAGCTACACGGTTACTGTTAACGGCAAACAATATTATTGTGCAGATACGCATGAATTTCTGCATTTTTTAGAAGATATCGGCGAAAGGTGGGAGGATAGTGAAATTCGAAAAAGATGAACGCCGCGAGTTTTCGACCGGCGCGGTAAGGGATAGCGCCGCAGGGAAAGGCCGCTATGAATTGCTGCCCTGGGGGGCGATACACGCCCTTGCACAGCACTGTGAACGCGGTGCTATCCACTATGGGGAAAGGAACGTAGATCGAGGCATACCTCAACACAGCTTGATAGACAGCGGCATACGGCATCTTAGCCTGTACATACAGGGTGACGCGGAAGCGCATCACCTTGTAGCGGCGCTGTGGAATATAGCGTGGGCTGTGGAGCAGGAAATAAAACGGCCTGAAATGGTTGATTTGCCCGAACGCGGCGAACATTCAGGCATAGCATTTTGAAAGGATGGGAAACATGAAAAGATTACTATATAAAATCCGCCTATGGCTGTTAGGATTGCTGCACGGTGAACCCAAAGAATATATCGCTAAAGTTGAAGATATGTACTTGGAGCTTCTTTGGTCGCGGCGTAAACAGATAACGGTGCTTGATGATACGATAGCGCTGTATAAAAACGCTATCCGTGAAATCTGCCGCCGCGGTGAAAACACCTATTACGACTGGTGCTGCGATCAGTGCGCTTGCGACTGCGATAAGCGTAACGGCTGGTGTAACGATTTTGAACCTGTGCGCTATGGAAAGTGACTGCCGTAATTGCCCGGATAGAACGCCGTTTTGCCACGCGAAGTGCGATAGCTACAAAACCTATTGCGCAGATAACAAGGCCGATAAAGCGGCGAAAAAGGCGTATTTAGAAAAGCATAATGCACCGAACGGCGTATTGATCAACGGCTATATACGCCGAAAGAAAAAAGCAAGATTATTCAATGGAAAGAGGGTAAAGTGAATATGTATTCTATAGAACGGCCATTAGAGCCGCCTGATTTTCCTGCCCCCGATTGCATATGCCAGGAATGCGACGGCTGGTTTTACGGCGACGATGTAATGTACATTTCCAACGGTCGGCGTTTGTGCCCCGATTGCTTTAGAGAAGAAATCAACGATTTGCCGACCGAAGAACTTGCCGAGCTTATCGGCGCACAGGTTATAAACGCAGAGGACGCAAGGGAGGTGCATAAACCATATGGGAGAATGCGTTATTGTTTACGGTAAATCCGGCAGCGGAAAAAGCCGAAGCCTACTTAACTTCGGCGAGGACGAGATTTTTCTTGTTAACGTTATCGCAAAACGCTTGCCGTTTCGGAAAAAATTTAAGTATACAATGGTCAGCGACAATCCTGTTAAGATCATGAACGGCCTGAAAAAGATGCCGGTAAAAACGGCAGTCATTGACGATAGCGGTTATCTAATGACTAACGCTTTTATGCAAGGCCACTCGGCACCGAAAAGCGGATCAAGCTCATTCGATCTGTATAACAGCATTGCCGATAGCTTTTGGGGACTGCTGATGTTCATTAAAAACGAGCTGCCCGAAGATGTCATTGTATACATAGTCGTTCACGAAGACACAAGCGATTACGGCGAGACCAAAATACGCACAATTGGCAAATTGCTGAATGAAAAAGTATGCATTGAAGGCATGGCAACTGTCGTGCTGCGATGTGTGGTCCGCGACGGTAAGCATATGTTTATCACGCAGTCTGACGGCAGCGATATAAGCAAGTCGCCGGAGGGCATGTTTGAGCTTGAGATCGAGAACGATTTAAAATCCGTCGATCAAACAATTCGCGAGTACTGGGGGCTGTGATATGGCTAAGTTTGAAAACGGTGTACCCAGTTATGTAGAGGGTACGGCAACCGTCAAGGTATTTTTCCCGATAGACACGACCGGCAAAGCGCACATCAACTGCCGACAGTGCTATTTCTACAAATGCAATACTTACAGGTGCATGCTTAATAACGAAGTGTGCGCCGAGCCTGACAAATATGTGGGTGTCAGTTGCCCACTTGAATATTGAAACAAGAAAGGAACAAGTAAACAATGATTAAATCTTACAACGGCTTTAAAGCAGAACGCACCACAGCGCGTGAAACACTCCCGGCAGGCGGCTATGTAGCTAAGATCATGGACGCAAGCGTTATCGATTACGATTGGGGCAGCGTCCTGAAAATCGATTTCGACGTTGCTGAAGGTGAACACAAAGGCTTTTTCGCGGCAGACTATCGCGCAAACATCAACGATGATAAGAAATGGCGCGGTTGCTATCGCATTAACATCCCGAACGAAAGCAATCAGTATTTCGACAGTCAGAAGAAATCATTTAACAACCTTATAGCATGCCTTGAGGAAACTAATAACGGCTACCACTGGGATTGGGATGAAGCCAAACTCAAGGGCAAGGGGCTCGGCGTTCTGTTCCGTAATAAGGAATGGGAATATAACGGCAATACCGGCTGGACAACCGAATGCTGCGCAGTGGTAACGGCGCAGGACGTGCGCGACGGCAATTTCAAAATGCCGAAGGACAAGCCTCTTAAAAAGACCAATACCACATCCGCTTATCCGGCTGCGACGTTCACAACAATGGACGATGATGATAGCGACCTGCCGTTCTAAAGCCCATGACACCACGCGAAATCGAAGAAGCGCTCGGGGGCATGGTGATATTGGTAGATACGCGTGAACAGGATACACCACGCTTCAGAGCGCGATTGGAAAGCATGAACTGCCTTTATGAAAGGTGTAAGCTCGATTTTGGCGACTACTCGGCGAAGTTTTCTGTAGGCGGCGAATGGCTGATGCTAAACGCCGCCGTAGAGCGCAAGATGGATTTTTCGGAATTAGCTCAATGCTTCTGTAATGGCCGTGCACGCTTTGCACGGGAATTTGAACGTGCCAAAGCTGCCGACGCAAAGATCTATCTGCTTATCGAAAATCAATGCTGGGAGGATGCTTATAGCGGCAACTATCGCAGTCAGATGAAGCCGCAGGCGTTTGTTGCGTCGCTGCTTGCGTGGTTGGCGCGTTACCGCTGCCAGATCATATTTTGCGATCAACGCACAAGCGGCAATCTGATACACGATATTCTTTATCGTGAAGGGCGCGAAATGCTGGAAAGGATGATGCTAAGTGAATGCAAAACATAAAAGCGCATTAATAAAAGATATGCTTGATTTCGCTGTTGTCGCTACAGCTTACGGGCTTGATTTTAATCGCGCCGGTTTTGCAAGATGTCCTTTTCACGCCGAGAAAACGGCATCATTCAAAATCAAAAACCGGCATAGCGCCCATTGCTTTGGCTGCGGCTGGTCAGGCGATATTATTAATTTTACCGGCCAATTATTCAACCTTGATTTTGAACAGTCTACACGAAAGCTGATTAACGATTTTAACTTACCGATAGTGGCCGATCGCAAAATGACTTTACGCGAGGACAGCGAGATCACAGCAACCTATAATGCGGCAATAACGGAATATAACAAATGCAAACAAGCCGAAAAAGAGCTCCAGCAGCGCTATGAGCGCCTTTTATGGGTATATGCTACACTTGATAAGTGGAAGTGCAAATATGCCCCTGAGAGCCCTACAGAGCCTTTAGACGAGCATTACATCATTGCCTGTAAGGAAATAGACGGCGCGGCCTATCGGCTGATGCTATATTCATAAGGGGGGATAGTATGACGAAACTGATTGACTGCAACCAATTAACGGATGAAGCCATAGCAAACATGGACGCTGCCGAGCTTATAAACTCCGTTTTGGTTTCGTTTGATATCCCCGACGTGATAGAACGCGAACGCATACAGGCGCTTATGCAGATAAGAGCGGCAGAAGTTGGCGCAAAAGTAGTCGTTAACCGTCAGCTCGGCGCGTACCGTCAAAAAGACAAGCAGCTTGAAGCTGATTTTAAAAAATCACAGGCGCAAGATAGAAATGACCTTAACTTGCGCTTAAATGACAAGGGCGTACCCGTTCCGACTATCGACAATTTTCTTAAAATCATGCGCGGAAGAATGGAATATAGCAGCATTCGTTTTAATGTGCTGCGCAATTCACCTGAGATCACGCATAACGGCGAAATATGCCGATGGTCGGACGCGGATGCGGCACAAAGCCGAAATTTCTGTGAAGCCAATTACGGCCTGTACAGCGACAAAAAACACTCTGACGCTTTACGCATTTTGTGGAAGGAACGCGAATATAACCCGATAAAGGACATAGTTGATACTCTTGAATGGGACGGAGAAGAACGTTGCATACATTTTCTCTCTAAATGGGCGAAAGTCGAGGACACCGCCTATACCCGTGAGGTCAGTCGCCTGATATTTGCCGGTGGCATTAACCGGCTCTATCTGCCCGGCTGCAAGTTTGATGATGTTCCCGTACTCATCGGTGCAAAGCAGGGCGAAGGCAAATCCACGCTTGTCAAATGGCTTGCTATTAACGATAGTTATTTTTCCGAAGTAACCGAAATGGACGGTCAAAAGGCCATAGAGCAATTAGAAGGCGCGTGGATATGCGAGGTCGCGGAGCTGCTTGCGCTTACCAAAACGAAAGAGCAAGAGGCCGTCAAGTCCTACATAACACGGCAGCGCGACAAATATCGCCCACCATACGACGTTAATGCAATGGAGTTTCCGCGCCGGTGCATCTTTATAGGCACGACCAATAACGAACAATTCTTACGCGACAAGACCGGCAACCGCCGTTTTTACCCCGTAACAGTCAATAGCAATGGTTATGACCTACACGATCATGAGCAGGAATGCCGCGACTATATCATTCAATGCTGGGCAGAAGCGCGTGTAAAATTTGAACAAGGCAAAATGCCAGCTTTCGCAGATCGTTCTCTGCTGTCCGAATACAAGCATGCGCAGGATGAAGCAATGGAGGATGATTGGCGTATCGGCGTTATCGAACGCTATCTTGATAACAAAGCTTGTGGCGACACAGTGTGCATAAAAGAGTTAAAGTGTGAAGCCCTGTTTCCTGATAGTAATTTCCAATGTGACTTGTCGCCGAAAGAGTCTCAAGAGATTTCTCAAATCATGTCTAAACTGTCAGATTGGGAAAGGATAGGTAGAATTTACACGACGAATTATGGCAGGCAACGCTGCTGGCGTAAGAAAAGCGCAAGTTTAACGAGCGAGTGCGAGTTACCGTTTTAAGCGCATTGCACAAACAAAAACAACAAAATTAGTGCAATATGTACAGGAAAATGGACAAGTAACCCCCACTTGTCCGCTTCCTGTCCTACACCCTGTCCTACGGCTCAAGCCATTGATACTACTATCTTTTCTCTTTCTTTAGGACAGGTAGGACAAGAAAATAATAATAAAGAGTATTCCGTAAAATAGAGTATGGTGTACACCATATAAGAAAATGAAACACTTATATACGGAAACCAGTGGACATGCGTCCTTGTGTCCCGCATCAAAATTCGAAAATCGGAGGTGTTCAAAATAAGCAATTTGTCAATAACTGCAAAAAATATCATCCTGCAAGCGGCTCAAAATTTGCCTTTGCAAGGCGAACGATCACCGGCTGACGAGCTGCTATATTACCAAGCTCGTGAACTCTACGACCTCCACGCTAAAGGCATGATAACTGCCGCTATAGGCGCTGAACGCAAAAACAAAATCATAGCCGCCTATATAATCAATTCAAATCGTGAACAGCAATATACCCAAAGCAACATGCAAATTGCAGAATTCTACAAATCAATCGAGGCCGCCGGTTGCAATTATGCCAAAAACAGAACAATCGAAAACGCCGACCAACTCTATTACGAAGTCTATCACATGATACCGAAAGGAGCAGCGTCATGAGCAAAAAACCAAACATGCAAAAAGAAGTACGCGAATTTTTAGAAGCTGTTGGCGCTTTGGCCGAAGTAGCTCTCAACTTTTATCGTGCTTTAATCGCAGTTGGGGCTAATAACAGCGAAGCAATCTCAATCACTCGCGCTTACTTAGCATCATTTAACACTCCAACCAACAATTCTACAACAGAAGGTGATAACTAACATGGCAGAATCTAAATCTAAAACCAAAACTTCAACCGAAACAACAACGACCGAAATAACGCCCAAGCGCGGACGCGGCCACCCTAAAGGTGCAGGCGGTTACAAACGTCCTGACAGCACAGTGCAAGCCGAACCCGGCGATAACCGCAAATATCTCGAACACAACCTCAAAATGTGGAGTTGGCCATCGGTCGACATGAAAAAACCTGAAAACGTCCTCGAACGTGTTACTCTCTACTTCCAAACCTGCGCTGATGACGATATGAAACCCTCTGTTGCTGGGTTGGCATTAGCTTTTGGCATTGACAGAAGAACTTTGTGGAAGTGGATAAACGGCATTCAAAGCGACTTTGTAGCCGCCGAAAGCAGAGTCGCACTCAAAAAAGCATATATAATTTTGAACGCTCAAATGGAAAATTACATGCAAAACGGCAAGATAAATCCCGTAGCAGGAATCTTCCTTATGAAGAATAATATGGGATATCAGGACAAGCAGGAGGTAGTTGTAACGCCTAACCAGCAGCTTGGTGAACAGATACCGGCTGAGGCTTTGGAGAAAAAGTATCTTGAGGACGTGATCGGCGCGTCAGCCAGCGACTATGAAGTAGATTCCTGAGCGACTATGGCGGGTTCACGACTATGATGCAGTCGGATGGCGAAGCCGAACAACTCTCACTCGACTATCGGGAAAAAGCCACCGACTATCGCTGAATCGTCAGCGACTATCGAGCGACTATCAGACCGCCGCCAACACAAACTCCCGCTCCGGCAGCTTTTGGCCGAAGACGCAGACAAAAACCGAAAAAAGAAAACCGCCTGGTCCTTAAAATATAGGATTTGGCGGTTTTTGCGTTTGCGGTGTGCTGCCTTAATGGCTATTTTGTGCTAAAGGCCGCTACAATGCCGCGTAAGCGGTTTTATTGCGGCATAGCGTGTGTTTACACTACGAAGTATAAAAACCCGATCAAAAGCGATTTGAGCGGGATATAATACAAGCTGGCTAAGCGTGCGCCGTTTGAATGCGCTGCAATGCCGTTTGCGCCGTTTTTCGTTATCGGTCACACAAGAGAACGCTAAGCGCAAAAGAAAACCGCCTGGAGCAGATCCCAGACGGTATATGATCATTTATTTAATTTTACGCATTCGATTAAAATTAATATCGGGAGAAAGATTATAGTTAATATTAGGTACATTGTTAAGCCCCTTTCAAAATATCGGTTGGTGTTCGTTTAGCATTGCTTCCGCTTGCTTTTTAATGGTGTGCGCTGTGTCTTTTTCCTGATCGGCGGCAAGATCGAGAAAATAAGCTGCAACATCTCTATATGTTCCGGCGAGCGCTGCTGCGCTAACGGTTTGGATGTACGATAGCGGGCAACGGTCGCCGGTGCGCTTTGCTTGTATAGTGCGTTGTGTGTGATTTACTGTAACAGTAACAGTTATTTTGCTGATATCATCATATTTGGCCATGATATACCCCCCTCAAAACAAGATAAACAGATTTGAGCAACGCCCGATAATAGCATATAATGTGCCAGTTTCCGGGTTCTGCACAAGCCCGCCGTTGATGCCATAAACGCCCGTAGAATAACCCACTTTATCAAGCCTGCGCAGCGTGTAAATATATTCGCTCGGCTTGTTCGTGTAATCCTCTGCCACACCCAGCCGCACAAGCTGGCGCAATTCCTTTTGTGTGTATTTTCTCATTGTATGCCTCCTCTGCTTATTCCGTTACTATAGAGCGATACAAGCGCAATACACGGCTTGCAGCCTGGTGCAATGCCCTTGCTTGTGTGTCGAGCCACTCTTCCTGGCTGTTCGGCCTGCGTTCGCCGTTGCGGGTTTTCTTGAGTTCGGACGGGCAACAAAGGCGCTCCGCGATATCTTCGTTATAGATCAGGGAAGAACCTCCCCAGCTATAATCGTTCCAGTCGTCCGCCCCGTTCAGCATCCAAAGCTTGCATTCTGCGCCGGGCTCAGGGTTCCGCCCTTCATACTTTGCCCGCTCTTGCAGCTTTTGCACTAACTCAAAGGCATAAAGAGTAACGCCCTTTTGCCAGGCGCTGCGATCCTTGCGGGCTCCCAGTTCTGCGGACACCTTGTCAAATATCTTCATTGCCTTTTCCTCTTGTTCTTCTTTTGCTTCTTCCACGGGCTGCGGGTCTACTTCAACAATTGGCTTACCACGGCGGCGGGCTTCTTCTACCTCATAATCAGCGGCGGGCGATACGCTAACCCATGCGTATTTATTATAATGGGTTTCTACGTCTGCCACTGTTTCAGCGTGGGCGATATTCGCACAATACACGCTTCCGGAATACTGAAAAGTTACATTGAAATATTGCTTCATGGTTCTTTCCTCCTTGATTTTTCCGCAGAGGCCGTGCTATAATAGCGGTGCCTCCTTGTGTGGCGCGCTCCCGGTTTGCTTCCTACGGCTTCGGGTGCGCTTTTTTGTTTACGTGCTCATTATAATGCCCATTTAAATATATGTCAAGTATTTTGCAACACATTTTGACCATAAAATATACACAATAATGTGTGCGGGTATTTGCGCACGATGCCCATATAATCATACCCAATTGGGGCGCGGCGGCAGAGCCGGGGGGAGGGGGAAAAGAAACGCGCAACGGGGCCGGGGTTACGCCTGTGAATACTGAAAAAATTAAAAAGGTCAGGTTGCCTTACACGCTATTTCAAAAATCGCAAAAAATAAAAAAGAGATTTATTTATGAAATTTTGGGCACAAAAAGTATTGACATATAACGTTGCATATGGTATTGTGTAATAGACAAAACGTAAAGGAGATAGGGCATAATGAAAGTTGGGTATGTTCGTGTATCGACAGAGGAGCAGAACACTATTCGCCAAGAGATTTTGATGAAGGAACTCGGCGTTGAAAAAATTTATATTGAAAAGGCGAGTGGGAAAAGCCGCGCTGGCCGTCCTCAACTGGAAGCTATGCTGGACTATGTGCGTGAGGGCGATGTTGTTATTGTTGAGAGCATCAGCCGATTTGCGAGAAGCACGAAAGATTTGCTGAGCTTGATTGAACAGTTGAAGAGCAAGAAGGTAGCTTTCGTTTCGCAGAAAGAAAATATTGATACAGAAACACCGCAGGGTCAATTTATGTTGACGGTGTTCGGCGCTATGGCGCAGCTTGAACGTGATCAGACTTTACAAAGGCAAGCGGAAGGAATTGCGGCGGCAAAAGCAGCTGGGAAGTATAAAGGCAGAAAGCCTATTGCTATTGATGAGGGACTTTTGAAAGACGTTCATGCGTCGTGGTATAAGAATGAGATCACCACCGCGCATGCTATTAAACGGCTGTGTGTTAGTCGGAATACTTTTTACCGTAGAATGTGGGAGTATGAAGACGAAATGGGTATCCCCCGCAAGAATGGGAGCAACGCATGAAAGAAAGGTATAAGCACGAAGCAATCTTAAAGGATGAATAAGCAATGAAATATTTTTTCAATCTCATCGGTTATATGCTGGTGATAATATGTATCGCACTGCTGTTAGCGTATGTGATACCGAGAATTTTATAAAGTAGGCTCTTGCAAAGGCAAGGGTGACAGCTAAGGGGCTATCTCGAAAGGGGTAGCCTCTTTTTTATTTGGCGGAGGTGCTTATGAAACTAATTCGTAAGGTCGATATTTTGGACTCGAAGTACGCTGTTTATCGGGTGAAATCAGGCGAAAATGAATATATGGAAAGGATGCATTACGGTGGGTTATGCTGTGCCAGTGATCGTAAGATTTACATTCTTGATTTGGCTACGGTTGAGGATTGGAAAGACGAAAGGGAGGAAGTGCGTAAGAGCTCGGAGGCTTGCACTTTGCGTCACGAGATAATCCATGCATTCTTAAACGAAAGTGGCTTACAGTGGAATGCTGCTGCGTCAGATCAATCATGGGCTAAGAACGAAGAAATGGTTGATTGGATAGCTATTCAATTCCCGAAGATATTTAAAGTGTATCAAGAATTGGGGTGCTTAGAATGAATTACGAAAAGCTTGCGAGCTCTATAAATGCCGCGATTGATAAGAAACCTGATGATAAGGGAGCTTACGGGGATCTTTTCTCGCTTTGTCGCGCATGGGAAGCTGAGGATTTCGCAGCGGCTCACGCTGCTAACAAGGCGCTAAAGGCAAAGTGCGCTGCGCAGCTGCGTGTGAGCGCAGATAAAGCGTCGTTTTATGAGCAGTGGCGTAAGTGCCTGCTGTTTGAAGCACCGCACGATTTCGACAGCTATTTGACGTATATGGAGCTTGACAGGCAAGCGGATAAGCGCTTTTATCAGCCGCGAAAGAAGCAGCTGAAACCTGTGGTTGACGCTTTACAGGCGCTTTGCGGTGACGATGAGCTCGACCTACTGGCCGTGAGCTTACCCCCTGGTGTCGGCAAGACCACGCTTGCAATCTTCCTGCTTACGTGGATAGCCGGGCGGGATCCGAATCATCCGAACCTTACCGGCAGTCACTCCAACTCGTTTGTACGCGGCGTGTATGATGAGTGCTTGAGGCTGTTCGACGCGCAGGGCGAATATCTTTGGCATGATGTATTTCCCGCCGTTCAGGTCAGCAACACAAACGCTAAGGATTGCCGCATCGATCTTGATAAGTGCCAGCGTTTTGAGACGCTGGAGTTTACCTCTATAGGCACAGGAAACGCCGGTTTGTACCGCGCTGCGAATTTGCTTTACTGTGATGACTTGGTGTCGGGTATTGAAGTCGCACTCTCTAAGGAGCGGCTTGACAAGCTGTGGGAGACGTATACTACTGACTTGCGGCAGCGTAAGATCGGCGATAAATGCAAAGAGCTTCATATCGCTACTCGGTGGAGCGTACATGATGTTATAGGCCGCTTGGAACGGGAGTATGAGAATAACCCTCGCGCGAAATTCATTCGCTTTCCCGCTATGAACGAGAACGACGAGAGCAATTTTGATTACGATTACGGCGTAGGGTTTACTACAAAGTTTTATCGTGAGCAGCGGGACATTATGGACTCTGTCAGCTGGAAAGCGCTGTACATGAACCAGCCGATAGAGAGGGAAGGACTTATTTATCATCCTGATGAGCTGCGGCGTTTCTTTGAACTGCCCACGCAGGAGCCGGACGCTGTTATCGGCGTATGTGATACTAAGGATAAAGGCGCTGACTATGCGTTTTTGCCTGTTGGCTATGTGTATGGGCAGGATTATTATATCGGCGATTGTATCTGCGATAACGGCTTGCCTGACACTGTAGATATTCGCCTCGCGGATATTCTTGTGCGAGACAAGGTCAATATGTGCCGTTTTGAAAGCAACTCGGCTGGTCGACGTGTGGCGGAGAAAATTCAAGGCGAGGTTAAAAGGCTTGGCGGCATTACCAACATTACAACGAAATTTACAACGGCGAATAAGGAAACAAAAATCATTGTAAATTCAGCGTGGGTCAAAGAGCACTGCTTGTTTTTGGACGAAAGCAAATATAAGCGAAACTCGGACTACGGTCGGATGATGGATATGCTTTGCTCGTACACCGTAGCTGGTAAAAACAAGCACGACGATGTACCTGACGGAATGGCTATGTTTGCGGAATTCGCTCAGAGCTTAAGCGGCGCTAAAGTAGAAGTGTTTAAGCGGCCTTGCTAATGCGCGAAATAACAAATAATAGAAATAATTCAAAGTATGATAGTTTTACTTGACACAGAATTAAATATATAATAATGTAGGAATTAGTAAAGGAGGTGTCACAAATAGCGGGACGTATGTTGTTTGGGCGGCGTGTTATATACACGGATGTCGCTGAGATCAATGCAAAAAATATAGTTGATGTTCTTAAAAAAGCACTATTTGTGCACCTACAGAATAGCGCGGATATTGACTATCTTTATCGCTATTATTGCGGAGATCAGCCGATTATTCATAGGGTCAAGGACGTAAGACCGGAGATTTGCAACAAGATCGTGGAGAATCGAGCTAATGAGATCGTGTCGTTTAAGGTCGGTTATCTTATGGGCGAGCCTGTGCAGTATGTCAGCCGCGGCGATGATGAGAGCATTGCGTCTAAGGTACTGAAGCTTAACAGCTATGTGATATCTGAGGACAAGGCCGCTAAGGACAAAGAGCTTGCGGACTGGTTTCATATTTGTGGCACGTCTTATCGGATGATTCTGCCTGATGCGAATGTGAACATAGAGGAAGATGAAGCGCCGTTTGAGATATTTACACTTGACCCGCGTTTTGCTTTTGTGGTCTATTCAAGTGAACTTGGCAACCCAGCGCTGTTGGGCGTAAAGTATATACTCCGCGAGGACGGAACGCTTGTTTGTTCTTGTTACACGCGAGATCATTATTATGAGATAGAGAATCTGTCTACTATCACGCGCAGCGAAGATCAGATACTTGGTATTCCGATCATTGAATACCCTGCGAACGCTGCAAGGCTCGGCGCTTTTGAAATCGTGCTGCCGCTTTTGGATGCTATAAATACGACCGAAAGCAACCGTATTGACGGTGTTGAGCAGTTTGTTCAGGCGCTTATGCTTTTCCATAATGTTGATATTTCAAGTGACGATTTTTCAAAGCTGCGTAATGAGGGTGCGATCAAATTCAAGGACATTGATCCTCAGTTCAAAGCAGAAATTGAATATCTTACTTCCGAGATGAATCAAACGCAAACTCAGACGCTTGTCGACAGTATGTATAACACTGTGCTGACGATTTGCGGCATGCCGAACAGGAACGGCGGTTCTTCGACTTCGGACACCGGCTCAGCTGTTATTATGCGTGACGGCTGGTCATCCGCTGAGGCGAGAGCCAAAGACACGGAGCTTGTGTTTAAAAAAGCAGAGAAAGAGTTTCTTAAGCTGCTGCTGCACATTTGCCGCGATCTGAGCGATTTGAGCCTGAAGCTTTCAAACCTCGAAATCCGCTTTACAAGGCGAAATTACGAGAACATTACCGAAAAAGCGAACGTATTGACTATGATGCTCGCTAATCCTAAAATCGCGCCTGTGCTGGCATTTACACACTGCGGTCTGTTCAGTGATCCGCAGCTTGCATATAGAATGAGCGTGGAGCACATGGAAGAGCAGCAGAGAAAGGCTGCGGAGGTAATAGCTAATGGAGACAAAACCGAGAGCGGCGATGCAGCTAACGCCGGAGATGATAACGGCGATAGAACAGGCACTGAGCCAACGCAGCAGGATTGAGATTGGCGTAAAGAACAATAAAATTTGCGTTTGGGAGATCAAAAGCAAAACTAAATACGAACAGCCTATTGCATAGGGCATTAGGGACAGCCAGTTAGGGGCTATCGATATCGAAAAGATGTCGGTAGCTCCTTTTTTTGTTATTCTCTTTTCCTTCCTGTTGCCCCCGGGCTCTGCGGAGCGCCCGTGAAAGCTCGCCGATGGCGGTCGGCATGAGAAAGGCAGCAGCAAAAAGTAATCAATCGCCGAGAGGCGTTAGTTGTCAGAGAAGACGTTAAAACGCGAAAGGGAGATAACCCTACCAAAAACAGAAAACACAGTCAGAGAAGACTAAAAAATGCAGGAGGTAATCATCATGGCAAAAATCGATGTAAGCAAAATCGACGGTTACGAGAATATGACCGCCGAGCAGAAAATTTCCGCATTAGAAGCTTATAACTCGCCTGAACCTGACTATACGGGCTGGGTAAAGAAAGGCCTGTATGACAAAGCTGCTTCTGAAGCTTCTTCATGGAAGAAAAAGCACAATGAGCTTCTTTCGGAAGACGAGCGCAAGAAGCAGGAGCAAGCCGATAATATCGCGCAGATGCAGAAAGAGCTTGACGAGCTGCGCGAGGGCAAAAAGGTTTCCGAGTATAAAGCTAAGTTCATTGCTCAGGGCTATGACGAAACGCTCGCAGAGGAAACCGCTAAGGCAATGGCAGAGGGCAACAGCGAAAAGGTTTTTGCTAATAATCAGAAGTTTCTTGATGATTACGCGAAAAGAGTTAAAGCAGATGCTCTTAAAAAGACTCCGAGACCTGCACCTGGCCAGGGCGGTAACGAGTCTGTAAATTACGACGAAAAGATTTCAAACGCGCAGAAAGCCGGAGATTTCACGGCGGCTGCGTATTACACGCGCCTTAAAGCTCAGGCAGAGGCGCAAATTCAGAATGAATAAAGGAGAAAACCAATTATGGCAGATACTTTTGCTACAAGTTTTGGGGTACTTAACTACTCCGGAATGCTTTTTAATAAGGGCAACACCCGAACTCCGCTGTCTTCGATTATAGGCGGCAGAGCAAAGACGACCAATCACGTTGAGTTTGTTACCGGTCAGGAGTTCACTTCCGGCGGCGGCGCTCAGCCTGCTATCAGTGAGACCGCGTCGCTTACTGCGCCTGACGCAACCGTAGTAACTCGTGAGCAGAAAACGAACGTTACTCAGATCTTTCAGGAAAGCGTAGGCATCTCTTATGCAAAGCAGTCGAACATGGGCACTCTGAGCGGCATCAATATTGCTAACCAGCAGGCTAACCCCATGAACGAGCTCGATTTTCAGGTTGCTGCGAAGATGATGAAGATCAATGCCGATATCGAGTATACCTTCATCAATGGCGTATATAGCAAGGCTACCGATGACAGCAAGGTCAACAAGACCCGTGGTCTCGTTCCTGCTATCACTACCAACACCAAGGCAATGGCGTCCAAGCCTCTCGGCCTGTGGGATATCGCAGATATGGTCAAGAAAATCTATGGTCAGAATGCGCCCACTACCGGCCTGTGCTTGTGGTGCGACGCAACTACCATGTTCCAGATCAACGCTGATGCGGTACAGAACGGCCTGTCGGTAGTTCCTGCGTCTCGTGAGATCAACGGTATCGCGCTCTCGAGCGTCGTTACCCCGATAGGCGTTGTTTACCTGTATCTCGGTGAATACCTGCCCAGCGGCACTGCGCTGCTGCTGAACCTCGACGTTCTTGCCCCTGTGTTCCAGCCCGTTCCCGGCAAGGGCAACTTCTTCCTTGAAGAGCTTGCTAAGACCGGCGCGGGTCAGAAATACCAGCTCTTTGGCCAGATCGGCCTCGATCATGGCCCCGAGTGGTATCACGGCAAGTTTACCGGTATTTCGACCTCGTTTACCGCACCTACTTACAGCCGCAGCGTATTTGTTGCGAATGCAGCTGATTTCAAAGCCGCTGGCTCTACCGGTGGCTGATAAAAACATTTAAACGAAAGGGGTGGACAGTATGACGGAAACTGAAAAACTGGCAATGGTTAAAGCTATGACCGGCGAGACGGATGAAAGCGTTCTGTCCACTTACCTTAAAATTGCCGGGGATAAGGTTTGCAGGAAAGCATATCCCTTTACGTTTGCTACGCAGAATATGCCTGAGCGCTATGAGTATGTTCAGGTCGAGATCGCAGTTTATCTAATCAACAAACGCGGTGCAGAAGGGGAGACGGCACATAGTGAAAATGGAATATCGCGCACTTATGACAATGCCGATATCCCTTCTGCGCTGTTGAGAGATGTTGTGCCTTTTGCGTCCACCCTTGGAGGTGACGCATGAAGATATTAGAGCGAAACAAAGTGGCGCTTTGGTATCAGCTTTATGACCGCAAGGAAATTGTTGAGGATGAATACGGCAACGAAACCGGCGGCTCAAGGTTGATTTACAAACCCGCCGTTAAGTTAAGAGTTAATGTTTCGTCGGCTACAGGCACGGCACAGATAGAACAGTTCGGCAATTTCGCGGGTTATGACAAGGTGATCGTTACCGACGACCTGACTTGTCCGATTGACGAAAACTCGGTTTTGTTTGTTGACAAACTGCCTGAATACAGTGAGGACGGCACTCCACTTTATGACTACGTTGTAAAGCGCGTTGCAAAATCGCTTAATGCTATTGCGTATGCAATTCAAAAGGTGAATGTGTCGTGAAAAAGGTTGTTGTACCGCTGTCTAATGCCGGTATTGCGGAGCTGATAAAAAGCGTGAACGAATACAACGTATGGCTCAAAGAGCGCTCAAACGAGTTTCTGAGGCGTTTGGCGAAAATGGGTTACAACGCGGCGAGCGCTAAGTTCGGCACTGCGATCTATGACGGCACGAATGATGTTGTGGTGAAGATCGAAGAACGAGGCAGAAACACTATGGCAATAGTCGCTACGGGCACGGCAACGCTGTTTATAGAGTTCGGTACAGGCGTTACTTATCCCGACAATCATCCGCAAGCGGGTGAGCTGGGTATGGCTCGCGGCGAGTACGGTGATGGTCACGGCAAGCAATCATCATGGGGCTATTACGGTGAACCCGGCTCTAACGGTATCGTCAGAGAAAAGCCCGACGGCAGCACCGTTGTTATTACGCAAGGCAATCCGGCAAATATGCCGATGTATGAAACGGTAAAGGAATTGGAAGCAAGCTTAACTGCTTTGGCAAAGGAAGTGTTTAAATGATCGACATTGAAAATCAGATATACACGCCGATAGCCAAAGCGCTTAGAAACAAATTCTCCGGCATTATCGTAAGCGGTGAATATATAAACGCTCCACCTGATTTTCCTTATGTGAGCATTGTCGAGCAGGACAATTACACGACACAGGCGCACATGGACAGCGGTAGTGTTGAGTTTTCGACGCTGATGTATGAGGTGAACGTTTATTCCAACAAAAGCGTTGGCAAAAAAGCGGCTTGCCGCGAGATCATAACGTTCATCGATAATTTGATGTATTCAAAGAATTTTAGGCGAATATCACTTTCGCCCGTTCCAAATATGGAAAATGCGACAATTTACCGGCTCGTTGCCCGATACAAGGCAGAAACGGACGGTACTAATCTTTATAGGAGGTAAATCATGGCGATAAGTACATACAAAGTCTTTCTGATGAAGAAAGGTGACACAGGCGATACCTGGTCGAAGCTTGTTGATATCAAAGAGTTCCCCGATCTTGGCGGCGAGCCCGAAATGCTCGAAACCACTACTCTGAGTGACAACATGCAGACCTATATTGCAGGCATTCAGTCTCTTGATGGCCTGTCGTTCTCTGCAAACTATGACATGACCACTTTCAAGACGCTCAAGGCTCTTGAAGGTAAGAAAGTCAGCTATGCAGTGTGGTTCGGCGGTACGGAGGTTTCCGGCACTGTTACCCCCGATGGCTCTAACGGTAAGTTTAGCTTTGACGGCGAGCTTTCTGTTTATCCCGTCGGTGGCGGCGTAAATGAAGTTGTGGGCATGACTATTACTATCGCGCCGTCTACACCTATTGCTTTTTCTGACACCTGATTACAAGCCAAATTGATAAGGAGGATTTATCATGGCAAAACAGCTTACTATTAACGATCCTGTTTCCGGCGTTACATATACACTGGAATTTACCCGAAAGACAATTGAGCTCATGGAGAAAAACGGCTTTGTAGCTGCTGACATGGAGCGTAAGCCTATGACGCTTCTTCCCGCACTTTTTGCGGGTGCGTTTCTTGCGCATCATCGTTTTGTTAAGCGTGATGTGATTGACGCAATTTATGCAAAGCTGAACCACAAGGACGAGCTTATAGGCGCACTTGTGGAGATGTACAACGAGCCGCTTATGGCGCTGCTTGACGAACCCGAGCAGGAGAACGATGAGGGAAACCTGAGCTGGAAGGCTGGCTGGTAAGCGGCCATTCTTCCGTAAACGTGGGGGGTGGAGGCGAACGAAGCCCCATCCCCCGTTTTGCTTACACAGATAAGTTTTATGAGCTTTTTCCGTATTACTTGTCTATAGGTATGACCTATGAGCAATATTGGGAGCAAGATTGCGATTTAGTTAAGTATTACCGCCGTGCAGCGCAGATAAAACAGGATTTGAAAAATCAAGATGCGTGGTTACAGGGAGCTTATTTTTATGAAGCATTGATTGACGTTGCTCCTATATTGCGAGCGTTTGCAAAGAAAGGCACTAAGCCTACGCCGTATGCAAATCAGCCTTATGAGCTGTTTAGCAGGAACGATGAAACGCGCAAGAAACAGGTGGTTGAAAAGAGGCAGGACGAAAAGGCAAAAGCGTTTATGCAGGCATTTATGATGTCAAATAACAAGAAATTTAAAGAAGAAGGTGGTGTAACGGATGGCTGATAATGTAGAAATTCAGGGCTTGGAGTTCGAGATAGTCAATGACAGCAAAGATACGGTCAAAGGCTTGGAAGCTCTGATAGATACACTCAAGGCATTGAAAACCGCTACATCAGGCGGCACGGGCGGACTTAGCAAGACTGCTGATAGCATTAGAAAATTAAATGATGCTTTAAAGGGCTTTAGTCAGTCGGATGCAGCAAGTAAGATTTCATCTCTGGCGGGTGCGCTCAATGCGCTTAAGGGCGTTGGAAAGGTTACTATATCATCTTCTATTGCTAACCAGATAAAGGCGATAAACGATGCTTTAGCCGGTGTTAACGAAAGTACAAAAGATAAGCTTGTTGGCCTCGCGGACGGTCTCAGGCCGCTTTCCGAGCTCGGAAAATCGAAACTGACTACATTTATTAATCAATTAAAAAAGCTCCCCGAAGTCGTCGGAGAGCTTGAAAAAGTTGATCTTGATAAATTCACGCGGCAAATGTCGGAGCTGGCTGCGGCTATGAAGCCACTGGCCGATGAGATGCAAAAGGTATCTAACGGTTTCTCGGCGTTTCCATCGAAAATTCAAAAACTTATCTCGTCCAGTGAAAAGGGCAAGAAAAGCGTTGGCAAATTCGGCAAAGCGGCGGGGCTTCTCAAATTGGGCGGCGTTGCTTTATCGCTGCGTACAGTGTCGAATTTGATAAGCTCGGCTATTACAGAGTCGAATAAATATCAGGAAGACTTAAACCTCTTCACTGCATCAATGGGCAAATATGCCGAACAAGCAAAGAAATACGCCGAGACTGTATCTGAGGTCATGGGTATTGACCCTGCCGAGTGGATGCGCAATCAGGGTATATTTAACACGCTCTTAGAGGGCTTTGGCTCTGTTTCAGATCGAGCATACACGATGAGCAAGAACCTGACGCAATTAGGCTATGATATAAGTTCGTTCTTTAATATAAGCGTTGAAGATGCAATGTTAAAATTGCAGTCCGGCATTTCCGGCGAACTTGAGCCGCTACGTAGGTTGGGCTATGACCTGTCTCAGGCACGTTTGCAGCAGACGGCGTATACACTGGGTATCAATGAAAGTGTATCGGCAATGACTCAGGCCGAGAAAGCCGAGCTACGTTATTACGCCATTATGACACAGGTAACGACTGCACAGGGTGATATGGCACGTTCGCTTGAAGCCCCGGCTAATCAGCTCAGAATATTGCAGGCGCAGTTCACTATGTGTGCGAGAGCAATAGGCGATATCTTTATCCCGATGCTCAACGCGATACTCCCCGTGGCGATTGCTATTTTGAGAGTTATAAGAGAAATAGCAAATGCTATAGCAAGTTTGTTCGGATTTAAGTTGACGGACATTGATTATTCCGGCCTTGATAATGCAGCAGGTGGCGCTGGCGCTCTTGAGGACAATCTTGAAGGTGCTGGCGACGCTGCAAAAAAGCTTAAACAGTACACTGCCGGTTTTGACGAGCTGAATGTATTCAAGCCGGAAGACAAATCATCTTCTGGCAGCGGTGCAGGCGGCGGCGGTGGCGGTGGCTTTGAATTTGAATTGCCTGAGTATGATTTTCTCAGTGATGCGATTGAAATGAAAATCGATAAACTGAAAAGCATCATTGAGGAAGCCCTTGCGCAGTTATTCATTATTATATCAGGAGCTTCACTTGTAGTTGGTGCGCTTCTAACACTTAGTGGTGCAAATATACCTCTTGGCTTGGGGCTCATGGCGGCTGGCGCTGCTGGTTTAGTTGTTGCGGTTAAACTGAATTGGAATAGCATGACCGACGGAATTGCAAATACGTTAGCTTTAATTCTCGGTGTGGTTGGCGGCGCATTGCTTGCACTGGGAGCAATCTTGACATTTTCAGGGGCGAACATTCCTTTAGGTATTGCTCTTATGGCAATTGGTGCTGCTGCGCTCGTAACTGCGGCAATTATCAATTGGAAAAAGAGCACGGATCATATTAGAGATGCCCTGACTACAATTAAAGGCATTGTACTTGGTGCACTTATAGCGGTTGGCGCATTGTTAGCCTTATCGGGCGTAAATGTGCCTTTAGGCATAGCACTCATAGCAGCTGGTGCAATAGGCATTGCAACAAACGCGCTCATGAATTGGGACAAGTTGCCTCAAAAAGTGAAGGATGTAATAGCAATTATAACCGCTGCTGTATCGTTAGCATTTATAACTGTTGGCGCAATTTTGGCTTTTTCGGGCATTAACCTGCCTATAGGTCTTGCGCTTTTGGCAGCTGGTGCATTGACTATGGCTACAGCTGTTGTACCGAATTGGGATAAACTATCGGACAATATAAAAGGCGTTATTGCAGAGATAACAGCAGCAGTATCAATTGCGTTTATAGCGTTCGGTGCGCTCTTGGCGTTCTCGGGTACTAACATACCTATCGGCCTTGCGCTCTTGGCTACCGGTGCATTAATGATGGCAAGCTCGGTTGAACCTAAATGGAACGAGATACCTGAAGAGGTCAGGAAAACAATTACCAAAATCACACGCATAGTCGGAGGGGCTTTATTGGCGCTTGGCGTTATATTGCTGCTTACGGGCGTTGGCGCAGGGCTCGGAATAGGTCTTATTATGGCAGGGGCTGCGTCGTTGGCTACTTCTGTTGCGTTAGACTGGGATTTCTTAACCAAAAAGGTAGAAAAAACTCTTAAATCTGTAGAAGATACATTTAAGAAAAAGTGGGAAAATATCAAAACTGACACAAAAGAAAAGTGGGATGATATTAAAGCCTCGCTTTCCAATACTTGGGATAGCATAAAAACTACAGCAAGTAATACTTGGAATGGTATTAAAACCACTATTTCAATGGCGTGGGGCAACGTCAGTACTGATACCTCCACTAAATGGGACAATATTAAGACTTCGCTTTCAAACACGTGGGATAACATCAAAACGCGAGCAAGCACTACGTGGGAAAATTTAAAAACTACTATTAGCGGTGCATGGAATAATATCAGTATTGATACCACATCAAAATGGGATATTATTAAGTCTTCGCTTTCCGGAGTGTGGGATACGATTAAATCTACTGCGAGCTCGGTTTTTGGCAGTGTTAATACTGCTATCACAAATGCATGGAATAACACAAAAACTAACACAAGTGCTGTATGGAATAATGTTAAGTCTTTTCTTTCTGGTGCTTGGAATGGAATTAAGTCTAATGCGACTTCAATATTCAATTCCATGAAAGAAATGATTTGCAGTATTTGGGATGCATTAAAAACTCATATTTCAAATGTTGTAGACTCCATTATCGGCTTTGTGGGCAAAATGAAAAGCATTGTTTCTGCCGGTGTGAGTGCAGTAAAAGGGGCGTTCGCCAGCGCTGTAGCCGCGGCACAGAGTGCTGTTAGTGCGATAGGAAGCGCTTTGTCCAGTATTGGTAGTGCCATATCAAACGGTCTTTCAAATGCCGCATCTTCAATTGGCAGTGCGCTTGGATTTGCAGAGGGCGGTTTTCCGAACGAAGGGCAGTTGTTTATTGCTCGTGAGTCCGGCGCTGAGATGGTCGGCACAATGGGACGCAGAACGGCGGTAGCCAACAACGACCAGATCGTAGAGGGCATATCAGCCGGTGTTACTAATGCAAATGACGGTGTTATCGCTGCAATATATTCGCTTATCAACGTGGTTGAGTCTAAGGATATGGACGTTTATATCGGCGATGACGCGATAGGCCATTCTTATGATCGATACAATCAGAGCAGAGGCCGCAGGGTCAATGTTGGTGCGTTTGCAAACGCTTATTAAGGAGGCGTGAGGATATGAACAGCTTTATAAAAATCAACGGCAAGGCATATCCCACGCCTCGACGGGGGCTGAATTTAATGGTCGCCACTATTGTTGACTCAGCCCGAAACGCAAATGCAGTCGTTGTCGGTCAGGTGGTAGGCCGCGAGCAGCAGAAGATAAACAAGCTTGAATGGGGTTATCTTACCGCTGCTCAATGGTCGGCTATATTGAAGGAGTTTGGCCGATTTTATGTGACTGTGAGCTATCCCGATATGGTAAATAACCGCTGGACAACGCGAAAAATGTACCCCGGGGACCGTACAGCCGAGCCGCTTCATCTTGACCCGAAAACCGGCTTGCCGCTGGATTATATCAATTGTAAAGTCAATCTTATCGATTGCGGCGAGCCGTTCTAAGGAGGTGTAGACCGTGAAGCAGGTAAGCGATGCTTACAAGTTGAGCATGAGGTCTATGCTCAGAAACCGTTCGTATGTGAAAGTCGCGTTTTCAAACGTCGACGTAGCGGCAGCAACAGACGGCGAGTGGGAGAGCAACGGTGCACAGGGATATTCGGAATTTGACACGATAGATTACGAATATGACTATGAAGAAACCTATGCGACGTTGGAGTTGAACAGGTGGGGGCTTGACGGCTCTCAAATCATTCTGGTATCGAACACGGGCAATACGCGGCAAGACGGCTTTACATCTACGCTTATAAGTAATGCAAACGGCGAGTTTACCACAAGCGCAGTGCTGACAAGGGAGTTTACCGACCCTCACACGTTCGCCGGGCTTACGTTTATTTTTGATACGCGTACTAAAGAGTGGCCGCTTGAGATTACAGCAAAGTTTTATCTTAATAATGAAGTGGTCGAAAATAAAACAATAAGTGTAACTGACACCGAGGCAGCTTTTGAGGCTCGCATAGCCTCGTGTGACAAGATCGAACTCGTGTTTGGTAATATGCTTCCTTATCGCCGCCCACGTTTGGAGCGTATCATGTATGGCATTGAAAAGACGTTTACAAACAGCGATATCGTATCAACGAAGCAGTCGCACGATGTAGACCCCTTGAGTCGCAGACTGCCGAAAGAGACCATGCAGTTTGCGATACTGGATTACGAGCATAAATACGATCCTGACAATCCTACAGGCATGTACGCCTATGTCGACAAAAACTCACCGGTAACCATAAGCTTCGGCTACGAGCTGCCGGACGGAAATGTCGAGTGGACTAAGGGCGACAAGTACGTTTTGAACAGCAAGCCCAAAGCCTCGAAAAATCAGGCTACGTTTACCGGCACAGGGCTTATCGGCAGCTTAACGGGCAGCTTTTATAAGAGCAAGTTAGGCGAAAAGACCTTTTACGACATGGCAGAGGAAGTGTTGCTGGATGCAGACCTGACGCTTACCGAGCGCGGGACGCATCCCTGGGTGATAGACCCCGCACTGAAGCAGATGAAAACCACTGCCGCGCTTCCTATCGACACGCACATGAATTGTTTGCAGCTTATAGCCCACGCTTGCCGCTGCCGCCTGTTCACCGATGACGATAATATCATACACATTAAGCCGTTCGGCGTTACGATTATCGGCATATACAACGGTACATGGTCGGATAACGGCCATATGTGGTTCAGCGAGTGGAACAGCGTTGATAAAGGCAACAAGACGGATAACACCTATATCACGCTTGAGCTCAATCGTTGGGCGCTTGACGGCGGGGAAGAACAGGTGCTTATCGAAAGTGAGGACGCGTCGGGGCGCGGCTATGTAAGTCAGAGCATGTCGGACGGCAGCGGAGATTACGACACAGCGCCGGTGTTTACTAAGGAGTTCGATGTATCGCATGATCTACCGGTGCTCACGCTGTGCTTTGATACGCCGATAGATGAATATCCCTCGTCGGTGCAGGTCAAGTATTACAGCGGCGATACGCTGCTTGATACCAAAGTCGTAAGCGGTATAACGTCTGCCGAGACGGTCATCACGAGCTCGCTTGCGTCTGACTGCACAAAGTTCGAGGTCACTGTTCTCGGCGGTTTACCTTATCGCCGAGCGCGAGTGAGCAAGGTCTATTACCGCGAAACGGATTATACGTTGGACTTCACTACGATATCCGAAGACAGTCAAACGCTGTCAAAAATCGATCAGCTCAAGACCGTTACCGTCGCAAAATACGCTTACACGGCCAACGGCGACAGTAGTGTGCTATTTGAAGGAACGACCGCCGAGACCAACCTACATATTGAGTTCTCAGGTCTTGCAGCGGATGTACAAATCACGGTTACCGGCGGTACGCTTGTATCTTCCGATATATATGCGAGAGCTGCCGATTTGGTGTTATCCTCCGGCACTAAAACCGTGACCATAACAGGTAAAACTTTGTCTGAAAACTCGGTGGTCGTTTCTTACCCCGTGAATTTGGACGGAGAAACCGACAAGGAGACAAACCCTCTCATAACCAACGACGATATGTGCGTCGCGCTTGCCGAGCACGTCAAAAAGTATCTTACAATGCGCAACACTTACGATGCGACGTATCGCGGCAATCCCGAGCTCGAAGTCGGCGACATTATAGGCTTGCAGACCATGTACACCGACGAGATGGACGCGCTCGTGCTGGTTGATGAGATAACATTCAACGGCTCTCTGAGCGGAAAGGTAAAGGTGAAAGCTTTGATATGAGTGTGATCGACAACCTTATATATGACCGCACACAAGCCGATGTAGACCGCGTTTACGAGCTAAAGGGAAAGATACTCGCCGGAGGGCTCAGCGCCCTGACAGACGCGGAGAAAACGGAATATATGGCCGGTATGAAAGGCGCGTATAACTACACCGACTTAAACCGCGTCGGACAGGCCGTTTCGTATATCGCGCAGCAAATGAAGACGCTGCCGCAGAGAGTGGCGGCATACAGCGCGGCGAGAGGCGGCGGCAATGACGTTACCGTTGTTCTGCCGTATGACCCCGAAAGCATCACGGTCAGTCCCAAGACCGATTGGGCGGTCACGGACATACCGATGCAGGCGGCAATGGAAACATACCTTGCTAACCTTACCAAGCTGCGAGAACAGCTTACATTGCCAGCCGATGCGCCGACAGTACCGACGAGCATGCGCAATCTCACTTTTTCGACCGCGAATGACATTGAATATCTGCTCTATCTCATAAACGCGGCGCTCGTCGAACTGGAACAGTCATTGTATAACGAGATAGACAAAACAGTTGCCGCATTTGAATACGTTAATCTGTATTATTGCGGAGAATAGGAGGAGAGCATTTGAAAAACACCGTAATCAAAGGCAATGGCACGTCGAGGAAGCTCAAAGCGCCCTCATCGCTGCCTGAGAGCTTTCCAGAATGGCGAACACAGCTGCTTGCCGGAAATGCAACGCTGGACATTGCGTTAAACCCCGATGGCTGCGACACTGTCGGAACGCCGCTGTCAAAATCCAATCTGCTGACCGATGAGACGAAAAAGGCTTTGGGGCTTACGAGTGATGATCCGACGATCAATGAAGCGCTCAAGCTTCTCGGAGACGCTCAGCCCATCATCGGCACCACCCCACCCACGACATCGACCGTCGGCGTAGTCGGGCAGGAATACATCGACACGGCGGCAAAGCTTGTTTATCACTGCACAGCGGCGGCGGCTACGGGGTATACGTGGGAGGTGTATTCCGCGGGGCGGTCGTCGAAAGTGAATTTAACGCTGTATGCGTCGAGCTGGAGTACGGCAAAGAAATACACCGTCAGCAACGCGAACATCACCCCGACATCGGCGGTCGAGCTTCTGCCGCGAGAAAACAACGGGATAACACAAGCGCAGCTGGAGGCGCTGTCGGGCGCTATGATCGTCGGCGGAACACAGGCGGCAGGGAGCATCCAGCTCGTCGCGCTGGGCGATAAGCCGACAACGGATATCCCGGTGACTTTAATAATCAGGAGGGATTTGTAATGCCTCTTATCAATCACGCAGGCGGCGGCTCATCGTTTGCTGCTATCATACAGGTTATTTCTAATAAAGGCGCTACGTGCACGTGTTCGAATGGCGGTACAACATTGACCGCAGTTGCAACCTCCGGTAATTGCTCATTCAAAGTGACGCGTAAGGGGACGTGGACTGTAACAGCAACACTTGGTGAAAATGTCAAGTCTGAAAATGTTGATATCTCAACAGATGGCGAATTTAAAAAGGTGGCGGTTTACGCAGTTCAGATATTTGGCATCAGCCGCGATATTACAAAATTATCACCTGTTTGGGCGAGAACGGATATCGCTGAATCGTTTACGGCTACTGCCTCCATCGGCGTAGTTGCCGGGGCAAGTGATTTTGACGATTATTACCCTTGGAGTGACATCACACGTGAAACGCTATCAACCGGCGATGTAATGGTAAAAATACCGAAATTTTGGTATAAGCGGTACAGAGAAGGCGATATAGAATACATAAAAATTACTGGGAGCGAACTGGAAGGGTTTACATTGCACCCTGCCTTTAATCACGCAAATAGTCCAAAAGACTGCGTTTATGTTGGTGCCTACAAGACTTCTTCTGACAAGTTATCTAAAAGCAATGCAGCACCGACTACGCAGCTCAGCCGAGCATCATTTAGGAGCTCGGCGAAAACGAAAGGCACTGGTTGGCAGATCCTCGATATATCTACATTATCTGCGATTCAAATGTTAATTCTTGTTGAGTTCGCAAATAATGATGTGCAGACATCTATAGGAGCGGGCTATTCCGATTCTCCAAATACTAGCAGTTTTTATGATGCGCAACGCACCGGCAGCTGTGACAATGTACCAAACCTTACTGGACGTCCAGCGGGTACCGCTGACCAAGTCGATGTGGTTTGGCGTGGCCTTGAGGGCCTGTGGGGAAACACGTTTGAAAGTGTAGATGGTGTGAATGCTCATGATAACGCGTATTATGTATGCAATGATCCATCTAAATATGCGGATGACACTTCAACAGATTATTCGCTACTTTCTTACGAACATGCGGGTAATTGGAGCGGCGAATTTATTGAACAAGTAGGGCTTGATATCGGCGACAATGTACATGTTATGCTGCCCCAAACCCAAGGAGGCAGTTCATCGTCTTTCATGTGCGACTGCTGCTATTCAGAGTCCGGTTGGAAAACGGTTTCAGTAAGTGGAGGGTGGACTTCAAAAACTGCTTGCGGTTTGTTTATTGCCGATTTGACGATACCTAGCGGGACATATTCAGCTCGTTTCGGCTCGCGCTTAGTCTATATACCACAATAAGGAGGCAGCATCATGAGAGTACAAGGCAACGCTTCACCGTCGGCGGTCACAATAGAAAGCTACTGGCCTATGCCGGGTTATGTCGAGGTCAGACTGCATGAAAACAGCAAAGACATTACCCCAACAGGTGATGAAAACGCTGCATCGCTGTACGAATATGACGAGTATGTCTTTCACGTTAAGCAGCGCGATGGGCTACAGCAGGAGATTGAAAATAATCTCGTTGATTGGCTACAGACCGGCAGAATGCTTGAAGTTAACGACCGCGCAAGTACAGTGCAGGACATGAGGGCTGAAATTGCAGACGCAATAACTCCGGAGGCACTCGACGCAGCCTACAGAGAGGGGGTTAACAGCATATGACGAAAGATGAAGCGATCACAAAAATGAAAGAAAAAGGCGCGGATGATGCCGCAGCCCTGCGGACAAAGGCGAACACCATGACCGGCACTGAAATTATCGCCGCAGAAATCGCCGTGCCAGATTTCGACGCGACGAAGGACTACAGTGCATGCCCCGTGGGAACGCCGGTGGCCGACGAGGGTCAGGTGTGGAAGCTTATCCAGCCGTACAACGCCGCGAACTACAGCGGCAGACCGTCCACTCTGCGCGCGCTGTGGGGGCTGTGCCACACGAAAGACCCTGCAAAGGCTAAAGCATGGGTAGCCCCTCTCGGAACGAGCGGCATGTACATGACCGGCGAATGCTACAAGGCCGCAGACGGCAAGGTACACAGGTGCTTGCAGGATAATGTTGTACACGATGCGTCGGCGCTGCCGAGCGCGTGGGAGGATGCGGAATGGACGACGACGAAAAGACCCTGAGCGGATTATTGGAGGAGGATTGACGATGGCATTTACAAATTCACCGCTTGTCAGCTACACACGGATAAGCCCCTACAGCGGCGGCCGCAAGGGGCACAATATCGATACCATCACGATACACTGTGCAGCGGCACAGGCAGCGGTTGAAACGCTGGGCAGACTGTTCCAGACAAAGCAGGCAAGCGCTAACTACGGTATCGGCGCAGATGGGCGCGTCGGAATGTACGTCGAAGAAAAAGACAGAAGCTGGGCGACCTCGGACGGGGAAAACGATCGCCGGGCGGTGACTATCGAGGTGGCCTGCGAAAACAAGCACCCGTACAGGGTAAACGACGCGGCCTACAAGACGCTTCTCGACCTTGTGACGGATATATGCAGGCGCAACGGCATTAAGAAGCTTATCTGGTCTACCAGCAAGGCCGACCGCGTAAACCACAAGAACGGGTGCAATATGACCGTTCACCGCGACTATGAAAACAAGGCCTGCCCCGGGCAGTGGCTTTATGAGCGACACGGGCAGATAGCGGCCGAGGTAAACAAAAGACTTACGGAGGATGAAGAAATGGAAAGATGGAAAACAATAGAGGATGTGCCGGAGGGCTACCGCGAAATGGCGCAGCGCTACATAGACGCGGGCGCACTAAAAGGCAAAGGTAACGGCGAGATCGATCTGTCAGAGGACATGATCCGCGTCATGGAGATCATGCGCCGCTACTTCGAGAGCATGATGGAGGGCAAGTAAATGAACGCACCGGATAAAATCACTGAGATCAAGGGCGCCGCGACTGCAATTGCGGCAATCATCACCGGCCTGATAGGCTGGGCAGGCTGGGCGGTAATGCTGTTTCTCGCGCTTGTCATCATCGACTGGACAACGGGCTCGTGCGCCGCGAAGAAGGCCGGAGACTGGAACAGCGCAAGATCCCGCGAGGGACGCTGGCACAAGGTCGGCGAGATAGTCGCAGTAGTAGCCGCTTTTATGTGCGATTTAGCATTGAAGATAGGCATGCAGGGGCTCGGCATAACGCTGCCGATAGACTATGAAACGCTGTTCGGGCCCTTAGTCACAATGTGGTACATATTCACCGAGATAGGATCAATCGCCGAGAATGCGCAGGCATTGGGCGCGCCTGTGCCCGACTGGCTGACGAGCGGCATCAAAAAAATGAAGGACAAGACCGATGATATCGGGAACAAGTGAATAGAAAAACAGCCCTCGGCATATCTGCCGAGGGCTGCTCAACACAGAGAATCTCTTATATTTTGTACAACAATCTCAAAAACTATGTTGACATATTTGATAAATTTGATAATATAAAGGTATAAATAACATTAAATGTCGAGAGCGATCAGCAACTTGATTGTAGGTGAGCTATATTACTACACGTAAGAGACAATTAGACAGAGCTTTTAAAGATTATAAAAACAATCAACGAGGAAAAGCAAAAGCAAAGAAAAGGCTTGATATTTGTCAAGCCAAATACTCAGAGATTACAAATAGAACTACTGTCTCCGCCAGCAATGTTGTTGTCGCAGGAATGCTTTATTTTGATGAAAGAAAACGTGAAGAATTATTAGCTGAAGCTGAGCAGCTTAACTATTCTAGAGAGACACTTAATAGACTGCGGATATTTAATAGCGGTAACTGGAACGAAGATACTGTGGACTGTGACACCATCATAGCCTTTAGCGCGATCGAGGACTATGTAAACAATAATAGTCCCAGTTGGAAAAAGAGTCCCCTATATTCTATTGGAATGGCTCTCTCGGAGGAGTGGGATGAGCTATGAATTTGAGAATAATTTATCCGCGAAGAATGCCTTTTTTTGTTGTGAAACATCGCACAAATACTTATTTTAGACAGACAGAATATGCTGAAAGAAATAATGTTTACACACACAAGTATGCGACAAATACCTATATTCTTCAAAAAAACGCCATTGATATAATAGCCGAGGCAAATGATACAAAAAGCCTTCGAGCTATTTTAGATTATTTAACACATGTTTTTGGTATGAACGAAATTGGGCTCAGTATATCAAGCCCTAAGTATTATAGCTATTTCAATGAATTAAATTATATAAAAATATAATGGAGTATTTGAGCATGGTTAAACTTGAGAGAAATACTCGAACAGTCGCCATTATCACCGTTCTAATCGTGCTAATTATCGTTAGGCTGTTAACTACCGATACTGGCGGCACAAAATGGATTGAATTAATTAACATAGCGGGCCTATTAATAGCTATCTTTGCTTTACTTAATGATGTATACTTAGAGTGTAAAGGATATGAAAAAACACCTCTCGTTATTGGTACAATATTCTTTATGTTGATCATTGTTTGTATAATAGGCACGTTAATTTTCACTAGAACTATTACCCCGTCACAGAGGGCAAATGATATCATCATGTTAATCACACTTTTAGTATCATTGCCGTCACACTTTTATGTAAGGCTAATTAAACATTACGTTTCAAAGTGAGGAATTAATTATGGATTACAAACAGCAAATATACGGCTACATATCGACTTGCTCAGGGAAAGTAAGAGATGTTTTTTATGAATTGTGTCAAATCATTAACTCAGTTAATGAGGAGTTACAGCCTCACGCTTTAATGTTTTTACTCGAAAACATCTTTGATATCGACAGCGACAACACTCGCGAAACAGCAAAAAATTACTACACTGATGAAGAGGCTAATCAAATTAATGAAGAATTTTCGAAAACTAACTTTCGTGAATTTCTTCACGAGTATATCTCTAACGCATCTAAGGAAAACATTGAGCCTATAGACTTCTACACACATGTGTGGAGTCTGTCTCTTATACACATCTGACGCTGCCGACGATCGCATAA
>ERZ1027036.90-NODE-90-length-57885-cov-6.332181_pt1 | contig 57885 bp, 64 predicted proteins | sample MGYA00519441_ERZ1027036 | MGnify/ENA primary metagenome ERZ1027036 (study PRJEB26926, sample SAMN06164792) | human gut metagenome | biome: ENVO:00009003; feature: ENVO:2100002; material: ENVO:00002003 | host: Homo sapiens | place: USA | collected 2012 ... | reverse complement strand
GGGATTACCAGAAGGGTCGTATCACCGTGGGTGGCATGGATGTTTCCCAAATCGACCCGGAAAAACTGATGAGCCTGTATTCCATCGTCTTTCAGGATGTGACACTATTTGACAACACAATTCTGGAAAACATCCGTCTGGGACGCAAGGGGGCCACCGACGAGGAGGTCCTTGCGGCGGCAAAGCTGGCAAACTGCGAGGAATTTGCCGAGAAGCTGCCGGACAAGTGGAACACCAACATCGGCGAGAATGGCTGCGCTCTTTCCGGCGGTGAGCGTCAGCGCATTTCCATCGCCCGCGCCTTCCTGAAGGATGCGCCCATCATCCTGCTGGACGAAGCCACCGCCAGTCTGGATGTGGAGAACGAAACTGCCATTCAGGAGGCACTTTCCCGGCTCATAAAACACAAAACTGTCCTTATCATCGCCCACCGGATGCGCACCGTAGCCGGGGCGGACAAAATCGTGGTGCTGTCCGACGGCGTGGTGGCCGAACAGGGCGCGCCCGATGCACTTTATGCCCGGAACGGCCAGTACACCCACATGGTGGATTTGCAGACCGAAAGCCAGAGCTGGGCCATCTGACCCAATTCAAAAACAGCCCCTCGACACAACAAAAAAGGACATCTATTCGAAAGAATAGGTGTCCTTTTTAGCACCCGAATCCGTCAGCTAACAGTCATGTTTAAATCACTTCCTTATCACTGTTAAGCCAATGGTTTCAAGGTTTTCCTTTTTTTAAGCCGGACCTCAAGAAGCATAGATTTTGATTTCTTGAACCAATGGGCTTGTGTCAGGTATTCCTTGTTCAATGTCTACTGTGATGTTGGATCTAAATCCGTCGAATTCGACGGGTTTAGGCAGTTAGCCAGATCCGATTCATAATCACCACGCACTACCGCACTCGGTGAGTGAACGACATTAACCTGCACATTGACACTTGCGTTCATAAAAACGCCGATCTTTTCAGCCGCGCCTCGCTTCATTTGTTCTGTCACATGCGTGTAAGTGTCCAGCGTGAATGCGGCACTATAGTGGCCGAGCATGCCAGCGACCGTTTTTGCATCTACGCCGCTCTGAATTGCTAAGGTCGAAAATGTATGCCTCAAATCATGAAAGCGAACGCTTTCATCCACTCCGGCAGCGGCGAGCATTTGTTTGTGTAAATGTCGAAGAGAGTCCGGACTCCAGTAACCATTAGTTCTTGGACACCAAAACATGAGGGGACTATCCGGATGCTTGTTGTGCTCATCTATGAGCAAAGCAACAGTATTCTCTGGAAGAGCTATTGTTCGAATCGAATTCTCAGTCTTCGGTACAGAAATGCACAACTCTCCCCCAGAACGAGTGAGCTGCTTGTTAACCGTCAGCATTCGTGTTTCCGGATTCAAGTCGGCCCACTCCAGGCCAAGTAATTCTCCCCGTCGAAGCCCACTTGTCAATTCCAAATAGAAAAGCGCATAGACCCCAAGTCGCTTTGCCTCATCCAGATATGCACCTATCTTGTCCTGCGGCAGGACGTGCATTTCTTTCTTTTCACGCTTTGGAATTTTGCAGTTATCGCAAGGGTTGAAGGGAATAATCCGCTCCTTAACTGCCTGTTTCAGAGCGCCGCTCAATACCGCATGAATGTGCTTCACGGTGCTTGCGGACAATGGCTCATATTTCCGATTTCCATGGTTGTCTAAGCGGCCCTGTGTGTGCAGATCATTGTAGAAGCGCTGAATCTGGATTGAGCTGAGCTTTGAAAGCTGGATATGGCCCAAAACCGGGATGATGTGGTTCTCGATCATGCTCCTATAACCATCTGCTGAGCTGGGGCGAAGATTTGGCTTTGTGTAGGAATCAAACCAAAGCCGAACCCATGTAGAAAGGGGCTGTGAATCATATCCTTTGCCCTTGCGATAATAAGGCCCTGTATCCTGTTGGATGGCTCGTGCCAGCTTCGCTGCGCATTCTTTTCGTGTCTTAGCAAAAACGCCCTTTTGAATACGCTTTCCCGTTAGAATATCGTAGCCGGCAGTATATCGACCTTCCCAACAGCCGGGGTATCTCTCTCGAATGCTGCCTTCGCCATTCGCTCTTTGCCTACCAGCCATAATGATCTCTCTTTTCCATTTGCGTCTGAGCATCAAGCCACGAGAGAAATTTTCCTTTGTCAATATAGACCCTTTGACCACTTACTGTATGGGGAAAGTCATCTCTCTTTAGAAGTCTATATGCAACCGTAAGACTGCATCCGAGGGTCTTTGCAACGAGCGGCATCGTCATCACATCCGGAAGATCTTCTTTGCGCCGGATTCGCGGCATCTTACTATCGTCCATCCTTGTCACTCCGTATAGAAGAGAGAGTCCTTCTCTTCTGTTTGCACATTTAGCCAGGTAAGGAATTTGTCTTTCGGCACGAAGATACGACTTCCAACTTTGAAGGCAGGAAAGTCGATGCGCTTCACAAGCTCATAGACCTGAGACAGCCCGAGGCCGAGGAAATTGGACACCTCTTGAACATTGAGGATAAGGGGGAGCTCATCGGAACTCTTATACTGGCAACTTTTCATTTTGCATTCCTCCTGTGAAGTAATCTATATCAATACTTACGAGGAGGTTTGGTAATCAACAACAGGTTCGTACAAATTATCAGCAATAGAAAGCAGAAACTGCATTTTATTTGATTTGTGGCGAATTTGCCGCAATTAAACGACAGTTGCGTCAGGGCGTTATGAGATTAGCTAAAAAAGAAGCACTTACGGATCAATACCGTAAGTGCCTCTCTATGGGTTTTCAAATTACTGGATGGCGTCTTTGAAAGCCTTTCCTGCTTTGAACGCAGGTGCCTTAGATGCAGGGATATCAATCTGCTCACCTGTTGCAGGATTCTTGCCAGTACGGGCAGCACGTTCTTTGACCTCGAAAGAGCCGAAGCCCACCAGCTGCACTTTGTTGCCAGCCTTCAAAGCGCTCTCAGTAGTCGTGATAAATGCAGCGAGAGCAGCCTCGCAATCCTTCTTGGAAAGGCCGCTCGCTTCAGCCATTGCGGCAATCAGTTCGGTTTTATTCATAGTTTTTCTCCTTGATGTTATTTTGTTTTCTGTATAATTGTTTAGGTGCCTATGGAATGAAATGACAAGACCCTCTTAGAGTTTTTCACGCACCATCATAAGGGCATAACCAAGTAGATTTTGGCCTTGCCATTTTGCCCGGTCAAGTCTGCTTGGATCACGCATGGATAAACCAATGCCCCAAATCCGATCATTTACAGCACACTCAGCAAGAAATGCATTTCCAGTATCTTTCAGTCTCTCCCTTAGATCAGGGTTCTGCGTAAACTTTGCGAAAAGCCCCTCATAGACGACGATTTGTCGAATACCGTTCCATAGGCTCTCATCATAGCCGGATACAAGCCGTCCAAGAGCCTTTATCTCGGCAGCATTATCCGTAGCAAGAATCTGTGTGGCAACCTTTTCATCGCCAAAGGAAAGTGCCTTGCGGTACATCATATACTGCTCCATTGAGGAAAAGGTGATACCATTGTGCGTAAATGTGGAAGGATACCAGTTGCTAAGGTATCCATTCTCTTCGTTATTGTTGTGAAAACAGATAACAGTCATTCCCATTTCCTCGTTCCTCCATAAACGAACATCTTCTCATGCATGGATATCTCTGACATATTACTATTATACCGAGCGCAGGATGAAATGGCAATCTCAACTTTTTTACTGCCAATTTCTACTTCTTCCTTATTTGGATGTAACTCCAGTAAGTCAACAGAGGTCCAGCCCCATTAGAGCTGGCCCTCTATGCACCAAAAGGCATACTTTTTGGTTGACCCGGTTTGAAAGCGAGTTACTGCATAAAAAGTGTGTCAGAAAGCCGCTGTTTTCTTTTGATATGTATCACTCTCATTTGAGGAATTTTGAGATGGAAGCAACCGTCAAACGAAACCGTATGGGACGATATAGATGACTCCCTCGATATCTATCAGTAAGCTGTCGGATAGGCTGGCTTCTTTTGTAGTGGATAGACCTGCTGACACAGCTTCTCTCGTTCCGGGTTAAAACAAAATTGATATAGAAGCGGCGCCATCTTTCCAGCGGAGATATCCATCTTCGTATCGAAAATCTTGGAAAGAACTGTTGTATCTTCCATGCAGTCCGAGGGTATGGTAGTCCGGCTGAGATGAATCATCTTCCCAAACCACATCAATATCCATTTGCATATAGGCAATATTGTACGTTGCGCTGACAAAGACATCTTTATAGAGGAATGTGATTTCACCCATATTGACAAGCACATTTCTTTTGCCACGAAATGGGCCACCGCCAATGGCCTTCTTGACAGCTGCAAAGGATCTGTCTTTACTCATATCTTTCTCCTATACCATTTCTGCTTATTTGTACTGATCAAGTATATTTGCGATGAGATATTTTGATTTATCGCTCTGTTCTACAAGCCGAATAAACTGTTGTTGTAGTTCCATCGGCGGGACCATCACATCCAATTCGCTTAGTATTTTCAGGTTAATGTTCTTTTGTGCGACTTGAGGTGCTTGCTCCTCTAAAATCTTCTGAAAAAAACCAAACCAATAGTGTATGTAGATCTGGGTAACTCTTTCTCCAGAAACAAAACCCACAACGCTGTCAGGAAAGCATGCTTCAAACCCAAGGATAGCTGTTTGAGCTATATTGGCAGCAATAGTAATACACAGCGTCCCTTTAGGCCACATCTTGCTCTGGGCTAATCCAAGTTCAGAGTAGGTATTTTCATAGTGGTCAATGTACAGCTCTGCGGCGGTCACTTCTCCCGTCTGTATGAGTGGATATGGGCCGCCTAACAAAGCAGGATTGTTTCTTGGCCTTGCCTTTGACACACCTCTATTCAGTTCTCCTACGCTTGCAAGTTTTTCAATTGGATAACCATTCGGATTCTCAGCCGGATCCCCGAACATCTCGATAAATTGAGATTTGAACAGCACTGAATGGCAAATTTTGATTTATCGCTCTGTTCAACAAAATGAATATACTCCTTCTGCTGATTTATATTAGGAACTATTATCTCAAGCCTTTTTAATTTTTCCATAGAAATGTTATACATGGAACCGCTGGTACCTGTAGCCATGGAAGAAAGAACCTTTCGTATTTCTGGGTGGCTAAGAAACTGTTTAGCGAACATCGGCATGATCTCATGTTTAAAAATCAGCTTCCATAGTTTATCTGGTAACATCAACTCAGGATAATCCTGATCAATTAAAACAGTTGCTCCTACATATTCCCGTGTATTGGCTCTGCTAAATAGTAAATCTCCCTTCTGTGGATATATTCCCTTTGTTATTTGCTTCGTATCGCGCAACACCTTGTATTCATTAGCATCAAAAGAACCATAGGTTACAGCGCTTACTTTTAGTACTGCTTTCTGCCCTGGTTGTAGTTTTCCTGCGTCGCCATTAAGACATTGGCCGGAAACGATTTCTTTTGTAGCCTGATCCAGCGTCATGGTTGGCCAACCAAAAGGATTCTTTACGGGATCGCCAAACATCTCGATAAATTGAGATTTGAACAGCTCTGAACGGCAAATTTTGATTTATCGCTCTGCCGGACGAAGGCTGCAAATTGCTCCTGCTGATCGATATCTGGCGTTGGAATGACCACTTGACCGAGATTCTTCCTGCTTATACGCTTCCTTGTGCTACCGGTTACCGACGAACCGATCTGTGCCGCATACAGAGTAGTCATTGTGTAGGCCACAAAAAACTCTGGAAGCACATGGCTTTTAAGGCGAACAATGCTGCAGTCAACAGCGGTGATGGATTTGCCAAGACCATCGGGTATGATACAAGCTCGTCCTACAGGGTCTGGAAGCCTTGAAATAAGGATATCGTTAGGTAAAACCTCTGTGCAATTTAACCGGACAAAAGTTTCCTCGTCTATATACCGTGCTCTCTCTCCCTTATCTAAGTACACACCATTTCCGACGTTTCCGGTCTGTATCAATCGAATGCCATCGTCCGCTTGGTCCTTACTTTCGATCCAATCCCCATCAGCAAATACAGTACACACTTGTTCTACAGTTGCGCATCTGGTCTCATCGCCTAAGTAGGATCCAAACTGCTCCATAAATTGAGATTTGAACAGCTCTGAACGGCAAATTTTGATTTATCGCTCTGTTCAACAAAATGAATATACTCCTTCTGCTGATTTATATTAGGAACTATTATCTCAAGCCTTTTTAATTTTTCCATAGAAATGTTATACATGGAACCGCTGGTACCTGTAGCCATGGAAGAAAGAACCTTTCGTATTTCTGGGTGGCTAAGAAACTGTTTAGCGAACATCGGCATGATCTCATGTTTAAAAATCAGCTTCCATAGTTTATCTGGTAACATCAACTCAGGATAATCCTGATCAATTAAAACAGTTGCTCCTACATATTCCCGTGTATTGGCTCTGCTAAATAGTAAATCTCCCTTCTGTGGATATATTCCCTTTGTTATTTGCTTCGTATCGCGCAACACCTTGTATTCATTAGCATCAAAAGAACCATAGGTTACAGCGCTTACTTTTAGTACTGCTTTCTGCCCTGGTTGTAGTTTTCCTGCGTCGCCATTAAGACATTGGCCGGAAACGATTTCTTTTGTAGCCTGATCCAGCGTCATGGTTGGCCAACCAAAAGGATTCTTTACGGGATCGCCAAACATCTCGATAAATTGAGAATTGCAAACAGATTATCCAATGTACTTGCGGTGAGATTCCTTGACATTGTTCTGGTTCACCATAGCATATTGTAGTGTTGTATCAATGCTCTGATGGCCGAGAAGTTGCTGAACCTGCTCAATCGGCATGCCCTTGTCAATGGCCATTGTGGCAAGCGTCCGTCGAAACTTGTGCGGATGCACCTTATGAAAACTCAGTTCACGGCCAATTTTGCGGAGTCTTATCTCCACGCCGCTGATCTGAAGTCGGTCAAATGGCTTCAGCAAAGATATGAACAATGCCTCATTTGTGTCAGTGCGCTCGGCCAGATAGCGCTGCAGGTGAATTTTAGTCCGGGCATCAAAGTATACTTTGCGCTGTTTATTTCCCTTACCGAAAACGAGACATTCCCGGTTTTCAAAGTCCACATCACTGCGATTGAGTTTTACAAGTTCACCAACGCGGATGCCGGTTGAACACAGAAGATCAATCATAGCTAGATCGCGTGTATTGTCACAATGATCACGCATTAGCTCTAGTGATTCATCTGAGTAGGTTTCCTTAACTGTTTTTCCGGTTTTTACCTTATGAATTCTCCGTACTGGGCTTTTCACGATATAATCCTCATCTTCGAGCCACGCAAAGAAAGATGAGAGAATACGTCTCACATTATCTAGGGTAACTTTGCTCACGGTTCCTCGACGCTGGTAGGTGTCAAGGTAGGAACGCAGATCTCCAGTTGTAATCTGGCACTCCGGCTTGTCGATATTCTCCAACATATTTCGAATTGTGGATTCATAGTAGCGGAGGGACTTTTCAGAGCACCCCTCGACACGCTTTGCAGATATAAAAACCGGCAACATGCTGTTCTTATTGTGCGTGTATTCGGCTGATGATGGTTCTAAGGGTGACAGGTGCTTTGTCAGCACCTCCGAAAGCTGTTTCATTTGGGCTTTGTCCAGGATACCAATCATATCGTTCTGGATACTAATTACAATTTGGCTGATCATGAGTGTTTCCTCCTTTTCGTTATCCTCCGTTTCCAGTGTCTCCACGAGCCGGAGGAAACCTCATGACCCCATTTTTTAGCCGAGATTCTCGGCAATGATGCGCTTATATGTGGCGTTCAGCTCCGCAAGAGCCTGTTCCAGTTCAAATTTTGATTTATCGCTCTGTCGGACGAAGCCTGCAAACCGCCTTTGGATATCAAGCGGTGGCAGTGGCATCCTAAATCCTGCAATCTGCTTCCGGTTGACCTTGGGCATATTAGTTCTAGTACTCAATCCTGTGATGTAATCCAGAAAAAAGTCAGATCGAAGAACAATGGCGAGAAATACTCGGTCACAATTCTCGGCATTAGGTAGCAATGGATATGCGTCTGCCGAACACACGCCATCAAAGTCAGGAAGTGCAACTTTGTTGAGATTTGGGCGAATTTTACTATAAATAATATGCTGATGAGTAAAAATGTATTTACCACTAATTACATTGTCCTGGCGAACTGTCCGATAGTCATGTAACCGTCCTGTATCTTTTTCAATGCTATCAATGCCTATATGAGGGTAATCGGCGTATTTGTTATAATCCGTAGTCATAACAGCATCTATTTTTGCAAAATCGTCAAAAGATGCAATAGGCCATCCCTTACTATTGGATTTGAAATCTCCGAACATCTCGATAAATTGAGACTTAACGAGCTCATCCGTAGCGGCAATCAGCTTTTTATACGCCTCTTTTGTATCATTTAGTGACCACAGGACTTTGGCTAGTTTGCGCTGCGTGTCCAAATCCGGCAATTCAAATTCTTGATTCTTTAAATCACTCCAGTTTACTGTAGGTGACAGCGATCCAACCGAGATCCGTATAGCTGTATCAAAAAAATAATCCGATGCTATAAAAAGGGGGAAGAAATCCTTGTCGACTACAGCTTCCCTTGGCCTAAATATCATGCCATGAGCCGAAAATGCTCCATCGTGAGGAGCAATCGCAGCACGCCTCAAATAAGCATTTCGCTTTCCAAATAATACGTCACCTTCATGCATGACTATTTTGTCGCCCTTAATCGGAACTGCACTACCCCAGCGAGAAACGTGTAAGCAACCGGGATCCAAGTGCTCGAGTCCAATATAGGTTGATGTATCAATATCGTCAGCTTTAACTTTTTCCTTGCAGTTGATTGCAATCTGCTCAAATCGATATTTCGCCATTATGCACACCTCCTTACAGAAGCGGTGTGACGGAAGAAATTATTGCGTTTACTGGGCCCGATAAATTGAGATTTCACAAGTTCGTCCGTGGCTGCAATCAATTTCTGATAGGATTTTTTCGTGGTATCCATAGCCCACAGGAGCTCCGCGAGCTCGCGCTGTCTATCCATACTGGGTAATTCAAACTCATAGTTTTTCAGATGCTCCCACTTAACACGGGGAGAGAGGGAACCGGCAGACTTGCCAACAGCAAAGCTAAACAAGCCATCGTTCTGAATGATGAATGGAAGGAGTTCAGGAAGAATGCGATCCGGAATGGCTTCAATAACTGTGATGTCTCCTGAGCATATACCATCGAACGGAGCAACGGCAGCTTTCCTGAGGTATGCTCTGCGTCGGCCAAACAGGACGTTACCCTTACGGAACACCTTTGTGAAGGTGTTATCACTATCCTCATCCCATGCGGTGAGAGTCACTTCCTCCGGGGTCAGATGCTCAAGGCCGACAATGGGATATCCGTCCTTGCTGCCCCCACAAGTTTCCTTGTGCTCGATAGCAACATCGCCCAATTTCACTTTACTCATTCTTTTCAGCCTCCTTTCCCAGCATAGCATTCAGCTTCGCATAGCTTAGCTTCATCATTTCAGATGCCGCTCTCCAACTGTCATAATGTTCCTGAACGGAACGAGAGTCGATTTCTTCTTCGTTCACTTCCGGCTTGACATACAGCGGAATGCTGAGAGAGTAGTTGTTGTCGGCAATATCTTGAATGGTTGCAACTCTAGCAAAATCGCCATCATCGCAGTAGTTTTTGTAAGCAGTTGCAATGCGCTGAATATGTTTGTCTTCGAGATAGCTCTGTGCATTCTTGCGCTCAACCTCGTTTATGGCATTGATGAAAAGCACCTGTCCACGGCGTTCCGGCCGCTTGGTCATACGGCAAATCATGATGCAGGCTTCCATCGGTGAGTTATAGAACAAGTTCGGCCCAAGGCCGATAACACATTCAACTCTGTCGCTTCGGACAAGCTTCTCACGCATCGCACTTTCCTCATTACGGAAAAGAACTCCGTGTGGGAACAGAATAGCGCATCGGCCGGTATCTTCTTTGAGGCTTGCAATAATGTGCTGAAGGAATGCATAATCAGCACGGCCCTGCGGAGGAACACCCAAAAAATTGCGTCCGTATTTGTCACTCTCAAAGGCAGCGCGATCCCATTGGCTAATGGAATAAGGTGGATTTGCTAAGCAGAGATCAAACTGCTGTAGTTTCCCGTTTTCAATAAATGCAGGAGCCGCAAGTGTGTCACCGTTCACAATGCTGAAATCCTTGACTCCATGCAGGAACAGATTCATCTTGCCGATAGCAGAAGTCAGTGCATTGATTTCCTGGCCATAAACCGCCACATTGCGCCATTCTTTACCCTGCGCTTTCAGATACGCTATGGCTGAAATGAGCATACCTGCACTTCCACAGGTCGGATCGTATATGGACTCGCCAGACTCAGGTTTCAGCATTTCTGTCATTAGATGGACAACAGTACGGTTGGTGTAGAACTCCTGTGCCGTATGTCCACTGTCATCGGCAAATTTCTTGATCAGGTACTCATATCCCTGACCAAGTTCATCCTCAGGGCAGTTGGCAATGGACAACGTTTTTGTGCTAAAATGCTCCAGCAGGTCTTTCAAAAGTCTATCTGGAAGACGGTTTTTATTGGTCCAAGCTCCGTCACCGAAGATGCCCTGAAGCTTTTCGGAATTTGCATTTTCAACCTTCCTGAAAGCCTCAACAATAGCTACGCCAACATTTTCTGAAACGGCACGAACATCGTTCCAATGGTATCCTTTTGGAACGATAAAAGTATGAATCTCATCCTCGTCAAATTCAGCTGCGTCATCGCCGTATTCGGCGATGGCTTTGGCCGTTTCCTCGTCGTACACATCACAGATACGCTTGAAAAAGAGAAGCGGGAAAATGTATTGCTTATAGGCACCGGCATCAATGTTGGTCCTGAGTAGAACCGCAGAGTTCCAAAGGTAGGATTGCAGTTCTTCAATTGTTATTCTCTTACTCACTAATGAAGCCTCCCTCCAGCAGCAGTTCTCTCATCCGTGCTTCGGCCTCGAGCATCTCATTGTAAGCCTTAAAATACTGCTTACGGATTTCTTCGGGAGGGACCACTTCTTGCTCCTTCTTTTCAATGTAATTGTTGATTGCCAGAGAATAGTCCTTTTCTCGAATGTCAGCAATCGTGACGATCTTGACTTTTTCGATCACATCCTCATAAGCGGTGTAGTAATCGAAAACAGTCTGAATATCGGCTTCTGTCATGATGTTCTGCGCACGTTGCGGAGTGTAGATACCGGAACCGTCGATCATGCAAATGCGGCCTCTGTGGGAGACGGCCTTATTGTTGTTCAGGAAAAGAATGCAAGCAGACACTCCGGTCGAGTAGAATACGCCGCTCGCCATTGTGATAATAGCTTCCAGTTTATCCGATTCAACGAGTTGCTTGCGGATTCCGCCCTCCTTGCCGCTTCTGAACAGGACTCCTTGCGGGAGCACCACAGCGCAGCGTCCGGTTTTCGGATTCATCGACTTAACCATGTGCTGTAGCCATGCAAAGTCACCGTTTGAATCAGTCGGGAAGCCCCAGATGTTACGACCGTAGATGTCGCTTCTGAATTGTTCGGAGCCCCAGTTCTTCAGAGAGAAGGGAGGATTCGCTACCACACAATTAAAGGTTTGAAGAGAACCTCTTTCCAGATAATTGGGCGAGCGAAGTGTATCGCCCTGTGTGACTTTGAAGTCTTTAGCTCCGTGCAAGAACAAGTTCATCCGTGCGATTGCGGAGGTTGCGAGGTTTTTCTCCTGACCGTAGATGCGGCCATACGTGAGCTTGTCACCATGCATGAATCGGATGGCCTCGATTAGCATCCCGCCCGTTCCACATGCCGGATCGTACACGGTTTCGCCAGCTTTGGGAGCCAGCAGCATAATGAGCAGCTTAACGATAGACCGAGGGGTATAGAACTCACCAGCATTTTTCTTTGACAGGTCTGCAAATTTCTTAATCAAGAATTCATAGCTGTCGCCCATGACATCGGCAGAGTAATTGTTGTTGCCGACTTTGAGCTTGGACATGTGCTCAATGAGGTCTTTTAATCTCTCGTCCGAGAGTTTTGTTTTGTCTGTCCAGTTCGCATCATCAAAGCTGCTAAAGACCCCACTCAGGGTATCTGGGTTTGCCCTCTCGATACCATTCATTGCGTTGACGATAGCAACGCCGACGTTTTCGCTTGCCTCACGAACATCCTGCCAGTGACATCCATTCGGGATGACAAAGCGATGGTTTTCGGCGAAACTTGCAAATTCTTCATCGCCACCCGACTCTTCAAGAGCCGCTTGTGTTTCTTCGTCATAGACATCGGAGAGCCTTTTGAAGAACAGGATCGGTGTCACATAGCTCTTATACTCATCCTGATTGATAGGGCCACGCAAAATGTTGCAGGCCTCAAACAGATGAGAAAAGAGCTTCTGACTTGTCGTTTCTTCAGGATGTGCTGTGCTGGCGTCAAGCTCAAGATCAGCAACATCCATAGCTGATTCCATCATCTCTGCACGACCTCCTGTTTTTACTTTCTTACCAGTGGATGGGGAAATACCCACGCTACCGATTTCGTTCTTTTTCTCGATTTTTGCTGGATATCGGTTTTCAAATTCCAGCAGGATTTTAAGGAGTCTTTCATCCAAGAAAGTGAGAGCATGCTTCCTAATGCTGGTCGGCACACCGTAGTAGGCTTCGGCAACAGAACCAGTAATAGCAGCGAGTGTATCACTATCGCCGCCGATTGATATGGCATTCCTTATAGCATCCTCGAAATCGGTCGATTCAAAAAAAGCCTCCAAAGCCTGTGGGACGGTATCCTGACAGGTCTCGTTGAACTGGTAGTTTTCCCGGATACTATTAAGAGTAAAGCCCAGCGGATAGTAGTTCTGTATTATGTAATCTTGTATCTCAATCAGGCTCTTTCCGGTTCGGGCGAGGAACACCGCTACAGCAGTAGCTTCAGCTCCTTTCAAGCCCTCAGGATGGTTATGTGTGACTTCGGTAACAGCTTTTGAAAGCTGCTTGACTTCATCGATAGTTTTTCCAACATAACCACACCCGCTGACCCTCATTGCTGCTCCATTGCCGTAACTATTATAAGGCATCGGATTGTCGGAATACATCCAGCGTCGGAATGAACCGCCGTAGCCGCAGAGAGGATAAGGGCGGCCAACATCCTGCATGGAGTGCATAGCCTGTTCACTCAAATCGCTATAGTCTGCATTGCATTTCATAAGAGCGTCGCAGACGGCTAGTGACATCACAGAGTCATCGGTGAAAAAGCATTTGTGCGTGAGCAGGTCGAAATCCTTTGACCTGTGGTTATGCCATTCGAAGCGTGATCCGACGATATCACCAATTATTGCACCAATCATCTAAAAACCTCGTTTTCAAAGGATTAATAATACTGCTCGATATAGTTATAAGCTTTGTCAAAAACATCTTTGTCTTTAATCTTATATTTAATCCAGACGACGCTACGCAGGGCTTTCTTGACTTCCTGCTTACCGGCGGTCGTGCTCTGCCAACCATCAAAGCGTACAATTTTAACAATGCTGTCAATGTCAGCCACAATGCGCTCAACAATAACCGGAGTACTCTTATTCTTGACTCCATTAAAGAGTTCAGTAAGCGCGGCAATACCTTTGTCAATTTCCTGTTCCGGAACCACTTCTTTTTCTGCCTGGGCTGCTTCCTTTGCGAGTTCGAGCAGGAGTTTCAAGAACTCAATACTGGTGATAAGGCCTTGTTCATGCTTTTCGCGCAGAGCTTCTAATTTCTCGCCAAGGCGCACAAACTTTGGATCGTTGGTGTGGTTCAAAATTTTTGCGACTAGGTTGATTTCGACCTTTTTTGTAGTTTTCTTCAGATCCTTCTGCTTCTCCAAAAAGTCATCAATAAGGTCAGCATCCATAGAGAGGATATCCATATCTTCATCAGCCTCTCCGACGATGACATTCTGGTGAACTAGTTCAATGGTCTTTGCTCCAAGAGAGGCCCAAATCAAACCTCCACGGCCATCGGTCGGCTTGACCGATTCATAAACACGAGAAAGCCATTGATAGTCCACCTTGTAAGAGCTCAGGAAACTATCGGGAGAAAGCGCATCCCACGCACGATTCAAAACACGATAGTCTGCAGCGAAAGCATCCTTTTCTTTGTTTGTTGGGAGACACTCCTGGGCTGCCATCAAGCCCTCCCAGCCATCGATAGTTCTGTCGATCCCCATAAAATAACGTAGGCACTTTTTGAGGAGGGCAGGAAGCTGCTTCTTGATTTCTTCTATGTTTGTGATGATACGCCGCATGCTGGTCTCGTCGAAATCAAGAGCCTTAGCCACATCATCGAAGATACCAATATAGTCGACGATCAGTCCATGAGTTTTACCTTGATCATAGGTTCTGTTAGTACGGCAGATGGCCTGAAGGAGAGTGTGGTCCTTCATTGGCTTATCGAGATACATCACCTGAAGGATAGGCGCATCAAAGCCGGTAAGTAACTTTGCGGTAACAATAACAAGCTTGAGAGGACTGTGTGGATCGCGGAAATAGTCTAGGACTTTACTCTCTTGATCGCGGTCACGACGGTATTTCTTATAGCGATCCTCTTTATCGTTGTTTGTATCCATAACGATGGTAGTAGCTTCCTCGCCAAGAAGTTCGTCAAGGGCCTCTTTGTACATCAGGCAGCACTCTCGGTCGTAAACAACGACCTGCCCCTTATATCCGTTTGGCTCTATTTTTTCCTTGAAATGCTTTGCGATATGCTCGCAAACCTTGCGAATGCGGGCTGGGTTATACATGATGGCTTTCATGTTGACACGTCGAGACAGCTCGCTCTTTTCTTCTTTTGAAAGTCCTGCCTCATCAGTCATTGCATCAAATTCGCGGTCCAGCTTGTCCTTGTCCACATGCAGTTCAACCGGCACAGGTTCAAAGTGTAGTGGCAGCGTTGCGCCATCACGGATGGAATCAGAGAAAGAATATCGACTCATATATCCGGTGCGGTCTTCTTCGGCACCAAATGTCGCAAAAGTGTTTTTATCGACACGATTGATCGGAGTACCCGTTAGGCCAAAGAAGAATGCATTTGGAAGAGCCATGCGCATTTTTTCACCAAGATCTCCCTCTTGCGTTCTATGCGCCTCATCGACCATGACAATAATGTTGTCGCGGGCGTTCAGTTCGCCGCTGACTTCACCAAATTTGAATATAGTGGTTATAAGTATCTTACGCATGTCTCCACGGAAGAACGAAATCAGTTCTTCCTTTGTAGACGCACTCGTAAGATTGGGGATGTCAGAAGCATTGAATGTTGCTGTAATCTGCGTCTCAAGGTCGATGCGGTCATCAACGATAACTACTGTCGGGTTTTTGAGCTCAGGATTCATGCGGAGCTTTTGAGCAGCAAATACCATTAGCAAAGATTTTCCAGAACCCTGAAAATGCCAAATCAATCCTTTTTTGGGGTAACCAGCAACAACACGGTCGACGATCATGTTTGCTCCCTCAAACTGCTGATAGCGACAGATTATTTTATATTTTCGGTACTTCTTATCGGTCGCAAACATAGTGAAGAACTGGAAAATATCCATAACCTTTTCAGGCGTAATCATGTCTTCCATGCTGATCTTTACATCAGCCAGTCCGCCCTCGGTTTTGTGAGTTGCAGTATGCCACGGCCCCCACATGTTTATTGGCATGTTAATGGAACCATATCGATAACATTTTCCTTCGGTAGCGAAGTTGAATATATTTGTTACGAACATCGCCGGGATGCTTTTTTCATAGGCGGAGATGTCACCAGCTGCATCCAGCCAAGTAATCGCACTGCGGACAGGCGTTTTCAATTCGCCGATCGCAACAGGAAACCCGTTGATAAGTAAGACGATATCTAAACGTTTGCCACCCTCAGCCTGCGGATAAATCCATTGATTAGTTACAACATACTCGTTGAGTGCAAGGCTCTCCTTCTCGAGTGTCCCGAAAAAACGAATTGGGATCATGCGCCCATTTTCCCCAAACGGATAGGAGTTTTCTTCAAAAATCAGCTTCTTAAAGAGTTCATTTTGAGTAACAAGATTGTGCGCCTGTACAGATAAAATGAGAGTTCGCAGTTTATAGATAACCTCATCTGCACGAGAAGGCTCGGCTGCAATCTCTGGGTTAAGACGTATGAGCGCTTCTTTTACCATTGGCTCTACAAGAACATCTGAGTACATCCGGGGGAGCTGGTCAGATGGAATGTACTTCCATCCATTATCTTGCAGAGTTGCAATTACCATCTGTTCAATGGTGTTGTCTTCATTGAAATGGATTGACATATTTCTTTCCCTCACACTTGTTCGGAATACTCTTTCAAATTAAGTCAAAAAAGGTTGAACTATAGTAAGTAGTGCCTTTGCTTTATTGGCATGAAACGATACCATGGCATCCCAGTCCTCTTCGTTTGTGATGCTAACTCCTTCTAACTTATCGTAAATACGACATGCCCGTACTCCGTCCTGGCTCACCCATGTAAGTGACTTTCCATACGCAGTTTCTATTTCAAGCCGATGGTTTTCGAAGATACTAAAGAGCTTTCGGTTGCGATCATAATTTCCTACGTCGATATAGATCTCTACCCGAGCAGAATCGAAATTAGCAATACAAGAAACAGAGACACCTGGTTTGTTTGTTCCACCCATAATTGTGTTATTTTTCTGAGGTGACACATTTTTGAAACTACCAGTAGCCGCTTGAATCATTGGGATAGCTTTTTCCCAGTATTTCCTACGGATTCTGTATCGCTCTGCTTCGTCATCCGGAGCAGTACTCTTAGTATCATCAAGGAAGAATACCAAGTCGGCAGCATCCTGCTTATACTGCTCGAAGAACTTCCGAAGCAGATTGACTTTATACTGAGTCGCGGTACCAGTCCAGATATAAATGTCATCATCAATTTTTACACTGCTGGAGAATTCGTCTGGCGATCTGGTAACCTGAATCGACAGATCTACGCTATCATCGGCATCGGCAAGGTAATTGAGATATGCCTTATTACCATTATGAAGTTCTTTTAGAACCTCGGTGTACATTTCTACCCACGAAGTTGTTTCATGCTCAATGCCACGGAAGCGGTACTTCACAATGCTATGACCGGTAAGCGTAATATCATCATCCAGCGACACTTCCTCATACTGCTTCTGAGGCGGAGTATAGCTGCTATCAGCATAGGGCCACAGAGACACAGCTTGCTGTGTAAGGTATTTACAGCGTTCTTCAAGTTCAGGAAGACCCCAGTGTTCTTTCTGTGCGACCCATTGAGTCATTCTGATACCGCTCTGTAGATACCCATCCTCCATTGTTTTTTTCTCGCTAAAGGGAGCATTGCTATATTTCGAGTTATAGGCTGTAAGGGTCAGATTCGCCAACGTGTGCAGCCATTCTCCATGTATATTCTCTGCATCTTGCCCAAGCTCACTAGTCCAAGCGGGGGTCAATTTCTGAGGCATAATATGTTCAATTGTGTACTCACCGCTATCGAGGCGCCCGTAGACGTCCTTATACTCATTGCTGTCACCGTTTTCCAGGCGTTCAAACAGATACGCTTTGTAACGTGGGAGCATAGCGTAGATATTCTTGGTTCGCAGACAATCTGCAAAAGTCTCGTTATCAGGGAATGCGGCCTTTTCCTTTTTGGAGGTCAGTACATATTTCATTTTTTCAATGAAATTGCTGTAGGTACCGTCAAATCGCTTGATATCGGAACTCATTGTAAGGAATACCTTTGCAAGTGTATTAGAAGGCAGGTCACAAATGATACGGCGCAAGAGGTAGGATTCTACGATTCTGCAAATCTCGGCAACCTCATCCAAGTTCAAGAGGCTGCTTTCCTGTAGCCTCATTACTTCCATCAGAAACGGTCTTGTGACGCTGCTTTCAAAACGATTCAAGCGGAAAAGAGACGCCTTCAGCTTCGCAGGAAAACTCGGATGTCCAAGCAGGAGCTTGTTATACCGCTTAGCATAGCCTAGGAGATCTTTCATGATGGATTCCATTTCACCGGGCATCTTTTCGGCATATGCCTTAAACTCGGTGTAGATATCCTTCATCCCGGTGATCTTCTTCTGTTTGATGCTCAGGTAGTCGCGGATAAATGGGCTTACATCATACGAATTGTTTTGCTTATTATAGCCGGCATTTTTTTCAATGGGGTTCCAGTAGCTGTCATAGAACCGCTCTTGCTCTTCAATGTCAAGGCCCATCAGTACAAAGTTGCGGATCTTATCGCCCTCGTTTAACTCAAGACCGGTGGAGTTAAGACTTTCAAAAACCAGTTGAGGGTCATCATCTGGTGGTGTGAGTGTGATGTCGATTATCTGAAGCTTCTCTACCGCTTTATAAAGCTGATCGATAGTAATAGCCTGTTTCTGAATCTCATTGTAGAAAAAGAGATAGTTTTGAGTGATATTTGATGAACGGTCAAAATCGGCCGGATCCCCCCAGAGACGATCGTATGCGTCCTGGTCGCCCTTGATAGGCTTGAGCTTGACTTTGCGCTTGCGAGGATTGATCTCATCCACCAGGTACTTTTTTGTGATCTGTGCGTATAGATCGTCATCTTCGGGGATTACTTTTCCTTCCTTAATCAGGTTGGCCATAGCCAGAAGGAGTAGTGAAACGGTCGTAATTCGCTGTTGACCGTCAATCACAAGGTAGTCAGAGCTGCTCCCCATAGGATCGCTAACAGAGACAATTCCTCCAAAGAAATGCCAACGTTTTCTATCACGAATGGTACGAACAAGATCCTGGTACAGTTTCCTGCAGTGTTCCTCGCGCCAATCATAGTTTCGCTGATAGACAGGAATGATCAGCTTGTCCGCGTTTTTCAAATAATGAGTAAGAAGTTTTCCTTGGCCGTTCATGATTTACCCTCCAGCCCATCAGTGGCGTTCTTCTTTCTGGGTTTCTTATATTTCTCGGAGTAACCGATATACTTTCCGCTCTTTATTCTGGCATCCACTGGCTTTTCTGCGCCTTTCGGAAGGAGCCAACAATAACCAGCACGCTCTGCGCCCGGTATCCGCCCTTGAGAGCAAAGCGTTTGAATACGCCTGTTAGATAGGTTCCATTTAGTTGCTGCTTCGCTTATGGTCATATAATCCATCTCGACACCTCACACATAACAAAGAGGTCCTGTCGTGGCAGAACCTCTAAATGGCTGCCAAAGTACGCAGCTGTAAAACTATCAAGTATCAAGTTAATAATACACCATCATGCGAATAATATCAAGCCAGCTATGTGGATTAGCTACGACCATTTCGTGAACAATCGGCACAGACTCCCCGGTTTGCACCTCCCTTGCCACCGTAATAGGACATCTGCGCATCCTGCTTAATTCGGCCGCAAACCGTACACATGATCCATCGCCGATTGTAGCGATCCACTGTCCATTCATCAGAGGTCGGGTCATAGCTCTGGCAGATCCGGATATATTCCGCATCCAGCTCCTCTTGCGTAGGACCGGCTGGGACCACAGGCCTAGCAGCATACGGTGTTGGACGAGGATAGACAGATCTTCGCTCGAAAGATCTTTCTCGTTCTTCACGCAGCCGGATCTCTTCTTCATTCGTTCTCCTAATCTTATCGATGTCGAATAGCCGATCTTGCAAATCTCTCTTGAAGTCTTCTTTCTTTTGAATTCCCGCACCTGCAACGCAGAGGCAGCAAGGTGGCTGCGCTACATTGAAATGACAATGGGCACAATCGATCCACCGAGCAGAATACTTGCCCTTATATTTTCCAAATGAAATCGGGCACAGGTTGCCGGTTCCATGCTCCGGGGGCGAAACCGCTACAGCGTAGTACTTTTGCTTCCACTGTTCTTCCAGACGGCTGAAGACCCATTCGGTACGGTCGTTATCTTGAAGTACGCTTTGAAGCCCATCCGGGGTAAACTCCGTATCTTGTTCAATCTTCGGCATGGAGATTACCAAAAGCGAGTAGTCCTCCGCTTTTGCTTCTTCTGCCAGTTCCACCCTATCATCGTCATCATAATAGCGGTCAAAATCCAACAGGATTCTTAACGGTGTCCCTTGTATGGTCACGCGTAGCAGCGGTGGATAAGACAGGGGGTCGCACTCGAAAGCGACAGAGTCAATCTTCAATCTTCGTGCTTCCTGCAAAAGTTCTGGATCATGCCATGCTGGGAACCGCAACATCACTGGGGGCAACGTCAAAAAGCCACTCTGCTTCAACGCTTCGGCAAACGCCTTATAGATGGCCACCTCGCTTGCATACATACACTCGTAATTTGAAACATGAGCAAAGTGGTGGCGCCGCCGCGTTCCTTTTCGTGCCTCAAATGGTTGCAGACAAGCTGCACAGATGCAGTTGCACTTTTGACCGCTGGGCACCTCGGAGATATGTTTCAACTCGCCGGTTAGCTTATTGATGCCGAAATAGATATGACTCGCTGAACGCTTTTTGATGTTCTTTGCCATATGCACCTCGCTATATTCTACCGAGATTATCTTTGAAGATCACTTGCGTTCGAATACAAAACTGATACGGTCTTGGTATTCAGGCAACTGCTCCAGATAGACATTAAGTCGCCGTGCTACCTCAGCACGCTCCAATGCTGACGCTTCTACCGGGCTTAGGTCGTGCCCACCTTCCTCCATGATATCCACTGCCATTTCATACAGCAGCTTATCCAGAAGCTCTTCGGGGCTATCAATTACAAGGCAGTCCATGTCGCCGACAGTACCACGGCAACTATCGATGCTGATGTAGATATACCCGACCTTACCAGACCATACAATATCGAAGTATGGAGTTGTTTTGATGTACTCGGAGAATACGCTCATGACTCGTTCAATGGCCTCTTTCACGCTGGTGTTATATTCCTTTTTCATGTCGGAGCCCTCCTTAAAATCGAATGGATGGGAGATGCACCTCTCCATACTTATCTGCTTCATGGATAATGCGAGGATAAGCACAGTAGAAGAACAAACCTCCTTGCCTATAATCCGTTCCTGTCCGGAACTCGTTGATTAAATTGTTCTGACATTCCCGGCATTGGTTGTTATGCCAATCGTGCGTTTTCGGGCATATGTACCAGTCCCGTGGATTACCCTTGATTCGGCTGCACTTCGGCGCATAGGGTTGGTTATCACGGAGGAAGGCATCAAACCGCTTCCGCTTGCTCAACAGAATGTTTTGTAGGCCGTCTTCAGTAAAAAGATCTGGCGCAAAACCATCATCAATGAAGAATCGACGATAGTCGGCATACCCATCATCGTCTACGATCGCCCACTCCACCTTCACGAGCCATTCGCAACCGTCGTCATCATGGTCTTCGGTAAGCTGCAGAACGACTGCTATATCTGTGGATCGCTGAGGAACAACTGAAGCGAGCACGCGGTTCGGCCACTTCCACACAAACTTGTTCTCATCATCCAGGCTGCTGGAGATATACTCATTCCCAAAGGCGTAGGTCTCATCGAACACCCAAATCACCTTATAGCCGGCCCTCGTGTAGAACTTATTGCGCCGTTCAAATTCACCGGCAGAAATCGGACTGTGCTGAAACTCAATGACATAGCCGCCCATCAAGATGTCTGCACGATGGCATTCGCCCCTGTGTTCCACGACAATCTCACGAACATTTTCGGGAAAACGCGATTGCCATCCTCGGTGCCATTCAGACATATCGTATTTCCAGTCATCCATACACGAGGTCACATGAGCGAAGTGCCACGAATTGACTTCGCCCTGGCGAGGAATCACCTGGTTGCCGCACACAGGACAGTAATACTCTTGCCCCTTCTCCGCATCGAATGCGTGAACGCGGTGATGATCCGCTGTCAAAGCATATTCCAAAGTGATCCCTCCTCACAGAATAATCTAATCGCTGTCTTCTTGGCTGCTCGCGTCTCTCTGGAAGCCATACTCAAAAAAGCACATGTCCAGGATTTTGGCTGCCGGATACTCAATTCGGCTGCCGCAATGTTTCCGGAGCTTTTCAAACTCATCCTCATGGTCAAGATATAGGTTGCCAAGGGTTCGGATGGATTTCGCACTGAAAACTTGGGATGCAGCACAGGTATCAGCAAGAGCCTTTTTGAAATACCGATCATAGGCGGGCACGCAGCCCACAGTACCCAGCAAGATCTTGGTAAGCAAGGTATCCGTTGGGATGCCGGCACCGGACGCCACATAAGCTTCTGTAATGCTCTCGCTAAGTTTCATGATGCGGTCAGCATAATACTCCTGCGAGAGTTTCTCGGGAGAAAGGTCCCAGAGATCATCCCACTCCGGCTGATAAATCAAACGGACAACATCCGCATGGATCTTGTAATCCTTCTGCATGAGGAAAGAGTTTCGAAGCATACCCCAACTGGCCAAATACCAAGCCAAGTGCAGGCAGAGATAGTCGATCGTGGCGTCAATCTGCGGGCGCCTATTCAGCCGAAACGCTTCATGGCAGTACTCCCAAGAGAGATACCGGTGATGTGGATCATCCTTCATACTGTCATAGCACTCGTATCCGGCTTGAATGGCTTCAGCAAGTTTTTTCTGATCCACAACACGATAGGGCGGCTTACTATGGTGCGTGTGGCCCTGTACTTCGCCTTTCCTGAATACGACCCATTGTTCCTCTAAACTAATGGAATCCACGACATATCCCGCACTGATCCAGCTGGAGCAAAAGGATGCAGGGTTTGAGAGATTTGCCCAGGATGGTCTGTTCTTATATGCGTGGTTAGGGATTGGGATGATCTGGTTCAACTCATCGAAAGTAAGCTTAACAGAGTCTCCTCCGTGTTCCTTCAGCCAATTTCCAAGTGGAGCATATTTCTCTCCAATAGCCATATCCGTCACCCATTCAGTTCATGAGGCTTGAACACTCTTTTGTCCAGCGCGAAGATGCGACTGCTCACCTCTCCCACCTGGAGACCGGCCAAGGTCTCGCGATAGATTTCCATCCGGCTGTCAAGCATATCGATCTGGGAGAGCAGCTCGCTCTCCGCACAGATGGGCTTCACTGCAGCGCCGAATTCTGGCTCTCCGTGATGGGAAAGAATCATGTGCTGCAGCAAAACGGACTTGTCTTCAGGGATCCCCAGTTCCGAAGCTACGGCAGCAACTTCCTGTGCGCCCATTACGAGATGGCCAAGGAGCTGTCCTTTCACCGAATACTCCGTGACGAGGCCGAGCTGGGAAAAGGTAAACTCCTTCTCTTTGGCAAAGTCATGCAGGAACGTGCCTGCAAGAAGCAGGCTGCGATCGATGATATCCCCGTAAAGGCCGGCCAGGAAATCAGCCGTTTTCATCATGGTCGCAGTGTGCATCAGAAGTCCGGAGATAAAGCCGTGGTGGACGCTTTTAGCGGCCGGGATCGTCTTCAGGGACTCCTTATGGCGGGCCATCATCGTGCTGCAGATCTTCCTGTAATCAGCATCCGCAATCGAACTGATCAGTCTCTCCACTTCTGCCATCGTAGTGTCCACATCAATGGGAGCCACCGGGACCAAGGCGGACAGGTCGTAAGCATCATTGTCGTCAGCCAAACGGATCCGATCGACAGTAATCTGCGGGGTGCCTCTGAACTCGGAGACAGTGCCACGGATCTTCACAACATTGCCTTCATCTGCAGAGGAGATGGGGCCAGAATAGTCCCATACTTTTATTTCGATGGAGCCGGATCGATCCGACAGAGAGGCGCTCAAAAACGGCTTGCCGGTTGCGGTTGTCTTGAGATATGCAGCTTTCAAAACATAGAAGCCCTCCACCTCATCCGAAAGGGACATCTCTGCGATCAATTTGTTATATTCCATCATTATTCCTCCGTAGTCGGTCTTCGTTTACTCGCCTTTGACACGAACCCCAAACCCATTGACTTCAATATCCTCGTCTGCGGGAATGAGCAAGTACTTCCGGCCATCAATGATCCTTGCCTCAACCAAGTAGCTATGCTCCGGATCGACCGAAATTGTCGCATCGGCGGTCTTAACTTCAAAGCGGCTGCTATCAATCAGATTGGCCGGGTTCAGTGTTGCTCCATCACCGAACTGGGTGGCGCAACTATCACGGAACACAAGGATCTTCTCCTCTTCCACACCGTTATCGCGCAGGATTGCTGCCGCATCACTGACGGAGAGTTCCAGCGGTTCGGGGGCATGGCTCTCCTTATGCTGTTCAATCTGGTCGCGGAGTCTGTCGTGGATAGACTGGACCAGTTCCATATTACAGGCATCACCCAAAGCTTCGCTGAGAGCATTCTGGAATGCTTCCTTTTGCTCAGCGGCAGACATGGGAGCTGTGGTATGAAATACGCTGTCGATGACTTCCTGGTGGATCTCATCTGTCTTTCTGGAATAGAACAAGGCATTGTAGATATTTGCCGCACGATCATCAAAGGCGGGGAACAAGAATCCCAGTTCCGGTGCGGCAACAATCTGACCAGCACAGCTGTGGAACTCATTGTCTCCGGGGAAGAAGCCCAACTCCGCTTTGCGCTCCTTCACAGGACAGACACAGCAAACAACATAGGAGAATACGGCATCGGATGCATCTGCATCCATCTCGTCGTTTTTATTCTTGTGGGGGACATCGTATGTGTCATATGCCAGGAGGATCAGGTAGTTGCTGTCCCCAAGGTCAAGAGAGTTGATGATTTTCTGATAGAACTCCTCACGGATCTCACCATCTTTCAGTTCCGAGTCGCGCAGTGCCATGAGAAGGCGATGCTCATCACTGTCAGCTACCTGTTCAGTAGAGAAGATAATATCGATCAAGTTCTTCCCAAGTTTTCCGGAAAGAGCCTTCTTCAGCAGGTTCAGGTACTTCTCTGCTTCGTCCTGCGGGAGAATCCCCATGGATTCATCAATGTATGAAACGATTTCACGGCTGCTATTGACAAAACAGCCATAGATACGGCTGATAGCATTCCGATCCACGCGAAAACGGCGGCGCAGTTCGCTTACTTCTTTCAAATTCAATTTAGGTTACCTCGCTTATCAAATTGGTCTAGCTGCTTGAAGCAGCAACCTCATCATATCACAGTCTGCCGATTCTGTCACATTCCGAGAACTCGTTGAATTATTCCTGCCAATCATCCTCACAGCCAGTTTCTTGAGCAATCATTATCGCAGTATCGGAGAAAACGAAGCAGTGTTTCTGCTCAGAACAAGGACACTGACCGGCCATTCTCTCTTCTTGGCTTGCTGACTTACGGTTTTGTATTGATTATTGATTACATCCAAACAGCGTGTTCTGATGTAATCAATCGAATAGTCCCTCAAGTGATCCACAATCGTTTCACCACACTTAACAAGAAATAAGATTTCCTACTTGGCCGACCAGTCAAGGCTTGCAACGGCCACAGGGAGAATACCCCAGTGCAATGGTCTCATCGCGGGTGCCGAAGAACTCCTGCTTGTTCTTTTCCTTCATATCGTTCACGCTGGAACAGGTGGGATAGTGGAACTTCTTCGTGTTGGTATTAAGGATATAATCTGCCTGCGACGCCTCACTTCCGGTCACCGGCTCCTGCTTTTCAGGCTCTGGGGAAGGTGTGGGAGTTACCGTAGCCGTCTTCTGCTCCTCCTGCTGAGCACCATCTGCCAGCTTGCTCTCGCCTGTGGCATAGTCAATCTCAATGCCCGGCTGGACATTGTAGGCAAAGACGCAGTAGGAAACCCCGGCACCCTTGTCTTCCACAGAATAGCCTTCCATCAAAACACCGTTAGCCAGCAGGTTATTCCCTTCAAAGATTGGGGTCACGCGATATAGGACATGGTTATTAGTCTCCTGGATGTAGTCGGCAACCATGTTCTCAAAGGGCAACATTCCCTCAATATTCAGATACCGTGTGCCCGTGATGAGGTTCTTCGTATTGGCGTTTTCACCAGTCAGCTGATAGCCAATGAGATGGCAGCGGTTATATAAGTACTTGCCATCAACCAAATCATCATAGCGGACGGTGTGCCAGCCGGTCGGCTTTACCATGCCGATGGAACCTCGCGACTCTGTTGGCATCAGATCTTGTCCAATACTTGCGCATGCGGTGCCGCAACGTCCAAGTGCGTCGAGATCGCTGTAGTACTCATAGGATTGATCCGTCAACTCACTCTCGGTGAAATACGGCACATTTCCATTTACCGCAACATAGGGCTTATCCGTGTATTCAGCGATTGAGCTGAGCGAGAAGGCGGGTGCTTCAGCACTCAGACTATTTTCATTTGCGTTCTGCTCTGGCTGAGACGACTGCGCTTTGTCAGATACCGAGTCATCCTTTCCTGACTCCGGATCTGAGGCGGATTCTCCATTCTCACTTGTGGTAGAATCCGAGCCCTCGGCCCGCTCTTCTTGCTGCGTTTCCTCAAATGCGATGTCACGGTTCGAACCGTTTGTCGGCACATCTGTCATGGTTCCGCAGGCAGACAACAACGATAGGCAGAGCATGAGCGATAGGAAGACGGAGATCGTTCGTCTTCTCATCTTTCATAAACCTCCATTGTGATCATGCCGTGAGAATGCCCCGCAAACTCAGACGTGCCAACCAAATGCCATTGGCCAGATCCCAGCTGCAAATCGAAATACCGGTCAGCGGGATAGGTGCGATCCCATCTAAAAATGACGATTCTCTCGATCCACTTCTCAAATGGTGCAAGCGAAGCATCTTCCACGAAGCAGTATTCACCTTGAGCAGCTTCCTGAAGGAAGGCGTCGTCTATGTTTAGGTTCGGAATGCTCTCGGTATCAAACTGGCTTGCGGAGTAGTGATTCATCCAGAGAGGGACATTGGCAACCAACTTAGCAACATGCTCTCGGAGAACGCTGTCTTGGCTCTGCCTGCGATGGTTGAACATCATGCCATTCTTCTGGTCTAAACAGGTTATTACGATCATGGGAAGAGACCTCCTTCCAGTTATTCGTCCTGTTCCGACTCAAACTGTGTGAGGTCGCTGTAACCTTTCATGACAAGCTCTTCAATAATCGAATCTGCATTGGCTCTCACAACCTTTGAAACCGCATAACAGGTCTCGCTGGTGGTGTAAAGGAAAAGCTTGTTGTCCTTCGGATCGTATACGGCTTCCTCTACTTCAAGGGCAATGCGGGTCTGATCCTGCGCATCTCTAAGCAAAGCTCTCATTTCTATTTCCTCCGGTATTTTCAAATTTGTTGGAATAGGTTTCATTTCATCGTAAAAACAATGATCCAAATGGCAACCCCAAAAACAGTCAGAAGAAGTCCCAGCCCCTTTGACATTGAATAGGGGTTTATCAGAAGATAGAGACCAACAAGAGGCATGGCAACGAGTAGCAGCAGTAACTGAACTAAACAGCCAAGTGTTTCAGCCTCACCATTCCTTCGATATCTACCAGCCACTATGACCACCTCAACCTTCTAATAGGTCTTCAATTTCCTCAATTTTCTCGTCGAGTTGTTCGCATTGTTCTTCCCACTCTTCGTATGCCTCACTATCAAGATCATCTGGTTCCTCGCACTCCAAAGTGTCTCGCTGGGTGCGAAGGTCATCCAGACGCTCTTCCAACTCATCGTGAGTCATGCTTTCATAGTCCTCGTCTTCGTCCACAGTCACAGAGATCTCTACGTCCGGATTGGCCTCGGAAAGAACTGCAGCAAGTCCCATGATGCGCTCGAGGTCGCTCACCTCGCCATCGTGGTTAAAATCGAATAGATCCATATGTTTTCTCCTCCTATAAGGTACGTCCCTTCGGTACTGTACGCATCATAACAGGAGCCTTGTCCAATAATACGGACAAGGCTCCTTCTGAACAACAAAAGAAGAGGAGCACCAGGTACTCCTCTTCTTTTGCTTTGTGTTAAATTTGTAGAAATAGATAAAGACAATTTCGTTAATTTGCTTCTCTTTCAAAACAAGGAAAATACCCTTGTTGGCTAAATACTTCCGCTAATCATTCGGTCAGTTTCCCGAGCAATCCAGCTAAGAGTGGTGCTTCCAAATTCATATTCTCGCGGATAATCCTCACCGGTAACGCAGGGTTTTCACCGCGCCCAACTTCTGTTACAGTACCACTTTTGAAGTGCAGAAAAATACGATATCCCTGATCAAAGAGATGTGTTGAAAGAAAGCAGGACTGATCCGTGTGGATGAATGCCACATGATGATGGATCGCGCGCTGCGTCTGGTAATAACCAATGAAGAATTCATGACCTCTCGGCAGGTTGCGCGGCATCGCCCAATAATCCTCGTACCAATGGTATTCCATCTCTCATTCCTCCGTTTCCGAGCAGACCTTTAGAATCAGCTCGTGCATACAATCAAAGATTTTTTGAGAGCACTGCGCACCTTTGGAACGCATATATCTGAGATGCTCACACTTGCCATTTTCGATTGTAACGCTGATGAGCTTATCATTGATCCAGCCCTGCGTGCGGAGTGGCACATCGACTTGATATCGGCGCATGAGGTGATTGACAATGGAATAAGTGCCGGAATCATAGCGGCTTTTGTAAAGGCTGATAGGTTCATTTTTGAGCGTACCGCCGCCACGAATAGTGCGAATGGCCAAATCGATCATCTGCTCGGCCTTGCGGTTCCGTTCTTCACAGAAAGCGCGATCTTGTTCTTCCTGCTCGGCTTGCCGCTTGAGCGCTTCCTCCTGTTTATACGCACGATACTTAGTTCTCAGCGCAAGGCAGGACGGGATCTCCTCCAGAATGAGTGCTCCAACGAAGTCGGGGAAACTCTTGCCGTCGCATTCTTTCGAATCAAGGAATGCGGCGACATGCTGATCTAAAACACTCTTAATGTAGTCCGCCTGACGAGCAGAATCATTACCAAGCTCTATGATCTTTTCCGTCTCGCGTGCCATCGCTTCCGTGAAAGCTCCTGTGCCTGCGGCACCGGAATCCCTCAGGTGTTTGAAATGCTCCTCTCTGCCTTCTTCGGAACCATACAAGGCAATCGTTGCGGGAAGTAACCCGCAATGATTCACCAAGGCATAGTCCGTCATCTGGAGTGGAACCAGATGGTCATTGACCTCCACATGGAGAATGTACGCATCGTTTGCGGCTCTCGGATACTCAAGATCTGGCTTGCCATCGCTACGCCAAAGGCGGTACGACACGGCGCCGTTAGAAACCTCACGCTCCAGAACTGCTCTCATCCGCTTCTTTTCCACATTATAGTTGCCATCATAGAATAATGGCGTCATCAGCTTTGCTGTACCCATCATTTACCCCCGTATCTTATTTGTCCTGATCTGAAATGTTCTTGAACTCGATGAGCTGTGTGTAGTCATCTGCATCCCCGTCACCATAAACGATGGCCTGAAGGCGATGCTTCTCCGGAGAGTATTCGATCCATGCGAGACGGATTGATCCTTCATTGAAGCAATCGTTCATACCGTTGCCACAAAAAGCAACAGAAATGCCAGGGTAGTCGGGATCCGCTTTGATCCCGACTACCAGCTCCCCCAATGGGGTGCGTACAGTCAATTCGTCATTCTTCATGGTTCACCTCCGTTGCAGGGGTGAAGCTCGCGAACTCCGTTTCCACGTTCGGTCGATGGAGGCTCAAATCCATGAGGTCTATACAGCTGTAGCAAGGTTCCTCCACGGTCATTTTGTTGCGATGGAGGCAGCGACTGCATGGCGGTCGATCAACGATCCTCCCGTCCGGCAATTTCTCATAGAAGCCTTTCACGGTACACCTCCATCAGTCATTCTTCTGACCAAGTAGGTCAATCGAAAGCCTGTCTTGAACCGTCACACCGCAGCGCTTCTGGAGGAAACCCTCTAAAAAGCGCAGCGCAATGAGAGCCAATGCGGCATCATCCACATCCGGCCCGACAGGTCTTACTTTCGCCTGACGCGGAATCGGGTGCAGGTCAAGAGAAGCCATGAGGGCTACATCTACCTGCGCCATCTCACGGTCTGTCAGGTGGCCTTTGAAGTCACCAAGACGGCTGACATCGACGGAAGAGATCTGCTCGCAAAGCGCGGTCGAGCGCTTGCCGGCACTTTCAATCCGCACATGCGTCGGCATGGGCTTTTTGTACTGGCAGGTCAGGTACACGACTTCTACAACAGGACTGTGCTCATTACACAGCGGATTAGAGACGATGATGGCCGGCCGACCAGATCGCTGCTCGGATCCGACCGTTTCGCTCGGATTGACATAGAAAATATCGCCACGATTGATACTCATAAACGTATCGTCCTTTCTTTGATCATAAAGTGATATCTTGCTCGATGGAGTAGAAGTCTTCATCACAGCGGAAGCACTGACAAGTGTATTCTGGAATGTCACTCAAGAAGAGTGGATCTCCGCAGCGAAAGCAGGTACCGACACTCTTTCGGAAGACCATATCTTCCATCTCGTCTTCGGTTACACCATGCTCACGCAGGTACGCCTTTGCTGCTTCAACGCTTTCGAAGTAGATCACTTCATCCGCGTCATTCTTCAGGTACTCGAGTCCATTCAGGGATATCCCGTTGATGTACCGGCCAACAATGACAGGATCGGATGAACCATCTGACAACTGCGTTTGCCGATTGAGAATGGGTATCCCCAATTTCCGCGCTCTTCGGATTTCCTCCTTCATGCCACTACTGATGCGGTCGCCATAGATGACCAAGCAATCACACAGGGCAAGCAGGCTTGCGCCAAAAGATAGGGCAAGTGCTCGTTCTTCCGGATTGGAATCGTCAAGCAGATAGGGTAAATAAGCGTGCGGGGCAACTGCGCGGCAGCCGAACTCCCGCTCACACATTGTCATATACGTGCGTGCTCTTTGGGCATTCACCATGATCTCAGCCCGTGTAGGGGCAGAGAGGGGCGAGCACACATAGGTAAGAGCCATTCTAAACAACCTCCTTCATACATAATGCGAAGGCCCGAAGACGAGGTGCTATTGCAACTCTCGTCTCCGGGTCTTCTTCAAAAATCAGATATGGCAATCGACGATGGCAAGGAAGTCATCATCTTTCGCCTCATTCATGAGCTTCTGGATCTCATCGTTCCAAGCTCGCTCGTCCTTATCGTTGCTGGAGATCCCGAACCAGCCCATGTCACCGGAACCAGCCCAATCTCCATTGCGATCAATGAATGCGTAAGTGTGGCACATGTATCGATCCAAATCGGTAGCGCCTTTCCGAGCCTTATACTCATCCAGAGTTTCACCTTTCAGATACAGCATTTCGCCCCAGGCTGAAATGCCCTCATCAAGGATCCTGCACAGAGGGCCGAAATCGGTAATGTCTTTGGTCTCAAATGCTCTTACACACTTCTGATACCGTTTCTCGACCGTATCGACAGCGATCTTACGCATGACATCCCAACAGATATCCTTCTTGCGCGCGGCATCGGCATACTGATACCCCTCAGGAGGGATAGCAGATTCGCCATCATCGTCTTTCGCAGAAGGAATGCAGTCCTGCAGTCCTGCCGGAACTAAGAACCGATTCGGGAATCTACCGCCGATCTGCCACCAGTCCCATTTCGCGTTGGGGTTGTAAGTATATCCCCATCGTCCATCTGAAGCCTTCACAAACCCGCGATGTTCATCGCAGTAAGCCTCGAATGAGGAATACCACGCCTTGACGGGGTAATCTGTCACCAACTCCAGCGCTTTGGACTCCTCCGTCTGGAGTTTGCTCTTTCGATCCCGGTTCGGGCCAAACGCATAGATCCTGTCCTCCTCAATGAAGAAGGACTTGTTGAAAGTATCATCGTAAATGGAGTGGATGCTGCCATCCGGGAACCGGACGACACGCATGGTATCATTCTCAAAGTCGGCTTTTGCCTCTTCCGTGCGATCTTCGAATTCGCGGTACTTCTCTTCCTCTGTCTGTTCATCGAAGGGTGCCAGAACAGGAATCAGGTGGTCTTCCAGATTATTGGCATGGATGTTGTTAACAACGCCATCGTCAGGAACAATAACACAAACAGAAAAGTGACTCATAATTCAATTCTCCTTATAATCAGATAGTATTTTGCGGATCCGGGCAAAGCGCTTTTCAATCGCTTTGCGACCGACTCCGCATAGTTCAGCAATTTCACGATTGGTGTAGCCCTGGTTGCGGAACTGGATCGCCTCAAATTGCTTATAGGTGAGGTTATCTTCGATCACACGCCAGAGGCCATCATCAATCGGAACAATTTCAGGTGCAGGGATCTCACAATAGAACTCGATTGGGATCTCCTGCAGTTTTCCGACTTGATCTCGTGCATAGTTCGATAGCTCTGAACGCAGATGGTACCAAACCACCGTGGAGAAGCTGTACTTACGCAGCGCTTCCTCCGATAGGTAGCGTACCACCACTTTCAGGTACCGATTGGCCAAGAGGTCGTAGTAGTCATCCCCAAGGCTGTGCTTTGCCATGAAGTCAAGAAGGAGTCCATGATGCTCCTCAGCAAAAGCCTGCTGCTCGGGGGTGAGTGGCTTCATATCCTTTCACCACCTAACCGCTTATCTTCGCAAGCCCTTCTGCGCACTTGTAGTATTCAAGTGCAGTCAGGATCACCTGCCTCGTTTCTTCCGACCAGCCTCGAATCTGGAATTGTTTACGGACCTCATCCTTATCAACCCGCGTCTCACTCATGTGCTCGATGCTGCTTTCAAAAAGCTCTACGAACTCCTCAGCTCTATTGATTTGCGGGAGAAAAACATGATTATACTCTTGGGCCGTCATGTTCCATTTGCCTCCTATTCATCCGTGTCATCTTCTTCGTCATCGGAGAAACGGTTGAAGATTTCATCATATGCACTATTAACAGAGCAAAATTCGCAGCCATCAGATTCACAGTGCCCTTTGTTGATTTCTTGTCTACAGTACTTACTGAAGAGTTCGCGAAACGCTTGCATTTCTTGTTTATTCATCATCAGATACTCCTTTTCTTTCAGGCTGGCTTCTCCAGAACAGCTTGGATCCCGACCAACTCGTCATACTTGCCACGGTCGATTGGCCGGAACTGCTGCTCGCGAATGAAGAAGTACAGGCGTACCGTCATCACGAGATACTCCACGAGATCAACGTAGAATGCCATCAAATTCGTGTAGTCGTAATCCGGAGTAAAGCGATCCATAGCAAGCTGATAATCGACCCAGTAGGGATTACTCTCCTGGTAATAGGAGCAGTTGCCCGCAGCGTCCTTCGGCTGATCTCCAAGCACGTCATCAGAAAACCAAGAGGATGTCGAACTGACTACCATCGCAAAGACTTGCTCCTCCGTCTGCCGGCACATGAAACCCGGCAAAGCGGATGTCATGACTAGGAGTTTTCGGAGCGTTGTTACGCGGTACTCGAGTTCTTTGAAGAGCCAATAGTAGCGGGAATCCGCCTGATTGAAAGACTTGGAAAGAGCAAGGGACAATCGCGGCTCATAGTGCTTTTGAAGATGATGGAGTAGATCGACTCCGAAGTAGAAATCCATCCTATTGCACCTCCAGCTTCACGTCTGGGAGCGGGCCGTTTGTAAGCTGCTCCCTCGTGATTCCGAACACGCGAGTAAAGAGATCCATGTACCGCTCTTGAGCCGGCTGGATTAGCATGTTGTTGGGCGAAATGATCGCCCACATCGCAAGCTCCTCCTCCGGAACGGAGAATGGATCTTCCCGCCAGGTACCATAGTTGTACACTGGCTTTGGCGGTTCGGATGCGCGCTTTACTTCATTCGCGGTCTCTGCTTTCAAGATCAGCTTGAGCTTCTTATCCAAAATGACGTCGAGAAGATCTCGGCGGATGCCGCGCTTTTCATACTGAAGCATCAGATCTTTGGCCTTCTGAAAAGCATGCAGTTTGATATCCAGCAGACTGCTTGGCTGCTGTGGATCAACAAGCAGTTCACTGATGGCTAAAACAAGTGAAAAGTCCCGATTTGAGATCATGGCTTATGCACCTCCTCTACGGGGCAGGGGAGTGCCGAAGCACTCCCCTGCAAAAAACGGTTATTTCCTCAAATAAACACAATGAACGCAAAGTCAATTACCCCATTCTCATCAGCGTGTGTATAGCAGGTATAGCCGCCATCGCCGAAACCGGACGATGAGACCGCACCATAAGGCAACACGCCGGCTGACATCTTGCTGAGTGTGATGTCGCACACATGGCGATACCAGAGATCACCAATAGCGAAACCCGGTGCAGGCAGTTCCTCAAAAACCGTATCGTTCTGATAGAACGCATCATCAAAGAACCCTGCCTGTCCGGAATCAACGCCGACCTCAAATGACTGCTCGACACATTTGCACGCCACTTTGCGCACTTTGCCTAAGCGGATCACATTGAAATCTGGACCAGTATCCTTATGACGGACGGCAAGGACGGCACAGCGTGTGCCCCATTCGCCTTCATCCGTCTTCAGGACGCCTGCCTCCCAAGTCCCGAGTTTGCAATGGTCAACGGTGCCACAGCACCAGACATCACGCTCGTAACAGGGATCGCTGACACGCATGACTGGAGAAGTCATCTCAAACTCGCCAAGGTCGATAAACTCGCAATTTCTCTTCATGCCTACTGCACCTCCTTACTGCTGCGCCGCCGCGCGCTGCTCACTCAGCAGCTTTCTAGCGTCGCGAATCAGCTTCGGGCCGTAAGTCAACTCCCACGACTCAATGAATCGTGTCGTGCGGTAGACAAGATTGAAGAAGTCCAGATCGTTAATGTTGACATACACAGAGCGCTGCTTTTTGTAGGTACCCGACTTGATGTGGGTGCCGCCTGTTGCGGTTTTCTCTTTGACAGCGCGTCCATTTTCCACGATGACGCACCAAGGATAATTCCTGGGCTTTCCATCGGTTCCAACCGACGCGCGCTTGACCGAGAGCTTTGTCACCGTACTCAGCCCATGCTCGTCCGGCTCACCGAAGATCTTATCCTCCGTGAAATCGAAGCGATCCAGATTATTCTGCATTCTACTGAGAACGAAGGGGAAAAATCCAGGGGAGAGATTCGCTGTGACACGAACGGTCTTGTCGCCAGTACCGTTGGAGTAATCCTGCAGCACAACACCAATGCAAGAGTAGGCACGGATACCATCCGCCTGCTCCTCGCCCTGGGCATGCATATGAGCATAGTACTCGATCGGTGCCGGCTTGAGCTTGTCCGTAAACTCGCAGAGCTTCTTGTTGGTCATGTAGATCGCGATCTGGTTTTGAATGCGATTATCTTCCATTTTCAGGTATCCTCACTTTCTTCACATGCGTAGAATTCATCCACATAGGTTGCGTCCGGAATGAATTCCTCAGAAGTCACTTTGTCGCCATCCACCGTGATCGTGTAGTAGGACATGCCGCCCTCGACCACAGCGAACATCTTGCCATCGAGGTGATAGCCAAGCTTCGAGAGCCACTCGGCAATGTATCCGATCCAATCCGTGATGTAGTAGGCTTTTTCAGCCTCATTCCACCCAAGATAGGAGTGTCCGTTGTCAGGATCGTTCCGAAGCTCCAGATCACAATAAAGGCTCGGGCAGGGGCCGGGCGTCATATTCATGTCACGCTCATCTGTTAGCCCTTCCGCATAGCGTTCGTGCAAACAGATGCGGCGCGTGAGATCCCTCGTATGGATGGGCAGGAAGAATGCACCATCCTCTCCAAAATCTCCATCGCCAAACAGCGTGACAGCTTTGCGCTCTTCCAATGTTGGGAAAAGGGCTTCCAGTATTTTGACATCCCGCTTCATATGCCGGATGCCGAGAAACTGACGAAATCTTCCCGCCAACGGTTCTTTCAGACAAGGGGTAATGCGGATGGCACCTGTAAAATCGGTATAGGTTCCCATAATGCGCTGCTCCTCTTCTTAAAAGTGATAGTCGAGTGTCCCACCAAAATAAAAAGACTCGCTGAGATCAGTCTCGCGAATCCATTCATCCAGTGTTTTCAATTTATCTTGGTAGTAGATGTAGAAACTGAACTTATCCTGGTAGGCTTCATTCAGCTTATACATGGCCATGCCAATGTCGTAAGGGGTCTCAGCACAGAAGGCTTCGATTGAGATGCCTGTCAGCTCTCTCGCTTTATCCAGGAAGGCGTAGTACTGTCTGTGGAAGTACTTCTTCTTGGCATTCGGCTTGAACGTAAAGCTCTCTCCATCCTCAGCGACATCCACGATGTGGGCAACGATTTCCAGGAACCATTTCAGGTCTTCATCCCGGTCCGTTTCCGCATCCGTATAGTCCGCAATCGAGTGGTAGAACCATTCCGGCACACTGCACTCTCCCATACGGTCATCAGGTAAAATGGGCGCATTGCCCAGTTCAATAATTCTGCTATGCATTTGTTCCTCCTCAATCAAATCGGTCGAGATGTGTGGCTACGAATTCATTTGCGTAGTAGCAAATGAGGTTGACCTGCATTCCCACTGCCAAGTACGACTCCTTGTCCTGCTTCAAGGTCTTGAGCACATAGACGCGTGCGCGGCTTTTGAACGGGTCATCCCGCTCTTTGGACCAGTTGCCATACAGGAAGATATCTCCGTAGATACCCTCGCTGCTGCCGTAGGTCACTTCGCCTACCACATCGAACTCGCACCTGTAGAGCTTGTCGTACTTGCATGTGCTGCAGAGCAGGTCATAGTCCAGCTCACAGATCTTGCTGTACTCTTCATATCGAGGATCCGTCTTTGCCCGCGTGACCGCCTGCTCAAACATGTCCTTGACAGAAAAGTAGCGCTTCTCATCAGCCATCGTCATCACCCCCTTCCTCAGGATCTTCTTCCCGTTCGGAAGGCTGCACCTTAGGCCGCCCGGAGGCATCCTTGAAGACACAGTGTGGATTATCACAGCGATTGCCGAGGTAGCACGGGAGCCTGTCCAACTCCTGATAGAATGGATGGCAATAATAGCCGATCTGAGCTTCTACCGCGTTGATAGCGCCCTCTACAACATTGGCAATCATCTCATCGTCCCGTTGAGGAATGGATAACTCGAACTTCCTCGGCGGCGCCGATTTGGCCGTCAGGGCGATGATAAGCTCGTAGGCAGCATTATTGATCACGTCTTTCTTGGTCTTGCAGTACCAGTCGAAATCCGCGGGGTTCTTCACATGTCTCCCTCCTTTGAGTCAGTCTGTAGGAAAGCGCAATACTGATTTTTGCAATCTCCAGTCTGATAACAAGGAATACTGTCGCAGTAGAATGGGTGACAGGTGTGTCCAGCCTTCTCTTGGATGATCTCCTCCGCTGCATCGACCAATTCGCCGATGATTTCCATGTTCCAATCCGGAACGGCAGGATCATCTTCTTTCAGCTCGTTGTGATCTTGCGCGGTCATGGCGCAGATTAACTGATACGCAGCGTTGTCAATCGCATCATTTCGGTTACACAAATAGTCTTCAAAAGATATCATTCGTAGTTTCCCCTTTCTATTTAGTGTGGGAGGCTACGCACGATCAGGTTCGTCAGCATCACCGGCAGTTCTTGGAGATTGGTGATGTCCAAATAGCCATCACCATAGATCCGCTCAATTCGCGGGCGGTCTTCACCAATGGCTGCCGCGTAGATTTTGACACCTTTTCGCGCATACTCCAGTTTGATCCCACGCAGATCAGCTTCTGCTGCAGATCCGGAGTAACCGTCATCATTTGGCTGCCCATCGCAGATGATCATGAGGATTTTCACCTCAGATGTCTGCTTAGAGAGTTTTTCCGCCACAAAGCGCAACGCGGCGCCGTCGCGGTTACAGTCTCTGGCACTCATGTCCATTAGCCGATAGCGGTTATTCTTATCGTAGGTATCGAAATCCGAGTAGGAAAACAGTTCAACATGTGAGCTCCAGGCGGTATGACCAACGACCAGCAGCGGGATACCAAGCGACTCGCAGAAGTCCTGGATCACAATGGCAGTTGCTCGGGCTCTTGTAATGCGGTCATTTGAACACATGGAGCCACTCTCGTCGATGAGCAGGCCAACGGAAAGGTTGATCGGCTCCGTCGGGAGTCGGGAATTATAGAAGATACGGCCATCGTTCCGATAGAGCGCGTGCTGATTGAGTCGTTTCCCAATCAGGAGCCCGGTCTGTTTCCCGCCCTGCCGCCGATCGCGGAGAGCGGAACTGACACTACGCTGCAATCGTTTGGAGAGCATTAAAAGCTCCGGAGCCACACGGTTATAGCTGTCGATGAGGTTCTGATCCACATGCGCCATACGACTGACGGTCACATGGATGTTGCGATGCGCGTTACCATATCGGATGGTATTCGCCTCTCGCTGAAGTTCCTCAGATAGCTCTTCTTCCAATTCCTCTGTCACCTTTTCCTCCGCCATGGAGGATAAGAGACGCTCAATGTCATCAGCTGCATGCTCATAATCGTTGCCTTCATACTCGCTGTTCTGGTCAACGCCACCATTTCCACTACTTGTGATGCCATTCGTCAGATGGGCGGCAATACGGCTTGTCTCCTCAGCAATCACACGCTCAACCTGTGCCCGAACCGCATTCATCTGGCCGGGATTGGGGGTAAAGGTGCCGTTACTGGGAACCGGCTTGGTTTTGATGGTGAAGTTTGCTGCCGCTTTCGGAAGTTGGCTGGAGAGGTCTTCCTCAACCGCCTGTTGTCCCTGCTGGCTGCCATCATTGTCATCATCGCCGCTTCCGGGCTGGCCAGAACCACTCCCGGAACCGCCTTTGCCGGTTTGCTGGGAGGATTGCTTCGCCTGCTGCTGGGCTTGCTTCTGTTTATCGCGCAGAGCGTCGAAGCAGCGCTGCATCATGGGCCAAAGATCCACAAGGATCCTATTGGCAGCCTCACAGCGGGATCTGGCATCGTCATCATAGACAGACTCATCGATCCAGGGGATATACTCATACAGCTTGTCGATGAACTCACCGGTGTAACCGGATAGGTTGTTGACCTCATGCGCCCTGACATACTGGATCAGGAGATTGACTACGATCGAATGGTCATAGTACTTGCGATTGATCATCTCCGTGATCTCCGGCATGGTATCCGCATAGCGTAGGTTATTGAGCGCGATCCCTTTGGCGGGGGAGCCAGGAAACTCATATGAGTACCTGGCATCCACATATCCGTCTTCTAAGATATTGCTCAGCGCATGTGCTGTGCTCATGATGACCTGCATGGGGACTGTGTCTGTATCGTCTGTAAGCGCCTCAAGGATGTCTTTCGCATAGAGCTTTTGCATACTGTCCAGACCATCCGGCATCTTCGGATAGAATTTGCCTTTAGCGAGTCCGGCGAAGTAGCTATGCCAAACGCGCTCGTCGGTGAACAGGTTGTGACCGCACTCATGCGCATTCAGGCCTTCAAGACTCATGGAACGAAGGAGCCTCGAAGGGAAGCTCCAGGTAATGTGGTTACAGGCATTGATGTAGATCCCGTGGTAATCCGTGAAAGCAACGGTCTCATCATCATGATCTGCAACGACTCGCACACGCAGCGGACGCTTATAGCGTTTTGTCGCCGCTTCCGCAAGATCCGTCAAATACCCGTTATAGGCCCTGGAGGAGAAGAACTCCTCGTCGGTGATCTTGCTCTTGGCGTCGAGGATCCTCTTTCGGATCTGGCGGTGGGATGTTCTCATATGCACAGCCTCCCATCATGCTGGGATACTATCGCAGCTGATAGGGATCTCGCCGAGCATCGCGGAGAGTGCATCGCACATTTCCTCAAAGGACTGCTGCGGGTAGAACCAAAAGAGATGCTGCTGCACACCAGCCATGCTGATAATAAGCGGCATCTTGCTGGAAGCAGGATAGTTCTCCATAGGCTCCACCTGGACATTCGATGCGTCAGGCCCGAGTGCCATGTCAATGACCCACTTCACGAGCTGCGCCGCCTCCTCAGAGGTCATTGCTCGGTCAGTAGGCAGGTCGTAGCATGCCAGCGCGACAGCGACAGCAAAACGGATAAAGTACTCTCGATCAATTCTCATCAAATCACACCTCTTTTATCAAATCGTTTTGGAATACTGGGGTTCAAGGCAAGCGGAGATCAGCTCAGCACGATTATCCGGATCCGCTGAAGCGGAAGAGATGATCGTAGATAAGGCTGACTCATAAGGATCATTCGTCACCATCGTGGAGAGCACCCAACTCTTGAATTCACGCATACCGCAGCTGCCGTCCGTGATCATCGTTTGACGGCAACGCTCTGCAATATCGCGCACGACAATGGCCATCTTTGTCGCTTCCTGCTCATCGGTAAATCCGGTGACATTCATCACGCGCTTGACCATCGTGTTCAAATCAGGCGCTTCCATGTCGTAGATCAGATCCATTCGGGAGATCACGCTCTGGTTCATGTCGCGGCAGCCGGAGTAGTCAGAGTTTGTCGTAACGACAATGACTGTATCCGGATGGCGTCGCACACGCTCACCAGTCGGCAGAGTAATTACCTGGCAGTTGTCCAGCAAGGAATTCAAGCCGACTAAGACGCCTGGATTCGCGATACAGGAAGGTTCCTGCAGCTCACAGACATACCCATGCCTAATCGCCTCGACGAGAGGCGTATCCACATAACGGATGCGCTGGCCAGCAGGATCCTCTTTCTCCATGAGATTGCCAACGGCGATCTCAATGAGTTTCTGCAGCACATCATCTTCCGTCTTGGACTCATCGTATTCGCCGGTCAGCATCATATAGACACTGGGCGGATGCATGGTGATGTCGGAGATCTTCGGAAGATCCTCGATAGGAGTACTTCCATGAAAGCCGTTGGTATCAGGAATAAACTGTCCAACCAAGTCGGTAATCTCCGTATTGGCACTACAGGTCATCAGGGTATAAGGCAGATTTAAGCCAGCAGCGATAGCCTGTGCGCCCATAGTCTTGCCGGTACCCGCCTCACCGCGAAACAGGAAGTTTCGCATTGGCTGGTTGGATGCCGTCGTCGCTTTGGCATGCTCGCACACGCGAACGACCTCTTTGGGAATGATGTACCAGTCGGGCAGCGTGGGTACCATTGCCTTCTCCCGATCTGTGAGGATCCGATTAGAGAGGGCGTACTTTCCGACAAAGTCTTCCTTCTGAAACGATGTGGCTTTTGCCGTAGCGTTACCTGACAGCTGCATGATGGTGAAGTTGCCATAAGAGGCACCAGTCGGCGCATAGTTCCCGCTATCCATTGCCATCTGTGTGATGACTGAGATATTGCCAGTAGTGGGAATGGAGATCTTGACGCCATCCGTACCCAACTGCTTGCTGTTCTCAATTCGACGATAGACATTGTCGCAGAGGACAAGCGCACATTCGAACGCAGCGTCCATATCAGCCCAACCGTTCTCGTAATGTGAGGTGAACTCCTGAAATTTCTGGCGGAACTCATCATCTTCATTGAGAACGGGCATCAGGCAGAATAGCAGGGCAGATCCAGAACCATTACCAGCGCCCAAAGAATAGGGCTTCAGAACCTGCGAGCCGTCCTCAATCTGTACCGCGCTGAACTTGCCGGTAACTGGATTGAATACGACACAATCGGTCTTGTTGGCAGATCGGTACTCGCTGATCCGGTAGGTATTGCCTTGATGACCGATGGCACCGAGGTCATCCACACTCTGCCCATTCTCCGTTGCGCTCACCAGCTTTGCATAGGCCAGCAGGGCGCGTAGAGTAGGTGCGTGGAGTGTAGCCTTCTGAGCGGTACTGGAAGTGTTGTACTGCGAAAAGCCCATCGGTTTTGCTCCGGAGTATTTTGGGTCATCAAAAGGCGGTGGGAGCTGGAGTCGGAAAGTCCAAGATTCGAAAAGCTTCGTCTTTGCCATAATTACACCTCATCATGATCAATTAAGGCCAGGACACAGCAAGTTCCTGGCCACGCACTTCTGCAGAGATATCGTCTTCGCGAGCGAGTACACAAAGATCGTCCCAAGCGGGGCGAGGGGGAAAGTCAGGGATGGTATCTACCGTCTGTTCCTTTCCCTCGACGGTAACGAGGACATCACCATTTTCATGAATGGCAAGCCGCTTGTGGCCTTGCACATTCAGCTCATCGATCAATACGCTGAGTAGAGCAATACCTGTTTCCGTGTACCATCGCTTCACATCGTTACGAGAGAGAATGTCCTTTTCCTCCAAATCTTCATCACTCTTCGGCTGCACCTCTGCTTCAGCAAGAGGCACGAGCTGAATGAGCGCGATTTCCAGCTTCCCAGACGCGCTCAGTGTCACCTCCCCAAAATTGAAGGGGTCACAGTGATAGAGCTTGATACGTTTCGTACAGCCTCTGTTGATATCTTCCGATGAAGGACGCGTATCCCAAAGCCATGATACTGTGGGATAGCTCTGCTTCAGCTGCTCCATGATTCGATAATTGACCTGTCTGAGCAAGCTCAGTCGGGTATCATCATCTGCTTCTTGCGGAGTCTCCGTTAGCGGTTTGGTCTCCTGCTTCGCAGGAAAGGCCTTTTGCTCTGCGGGCATCTTTTTGCAGTGTTTTCTATGCGAGCGAAATAGCTTCGAGATCACGAAACACACCCAGACAAAAAGCGCAACGCAAGCGATCCATTGGAATATGGGGCGCTTGAAGATCGCGCAGAGAAACAGACAGGGTACAACAAGAACCCTCAGCAGGGTCCATGCGTCAATTCGGCTTTTGACAGCCACAAATAGTCAGTCCTTTCGTATGTAGATTTTGGAATGGACAAAACAAAATGGGCTGCAAGCATTCACAACACTTACAGCCCATATATGTATGTCCAGATCAGAGGGGGAGGTCGTCATCGTCATCGCCACTTGGAATCGTCTGCTCCGGGCGTACCTTACCGGTGCTCTTCTGTGCGGTTTTTGTCGTACCCTGCGAAGAGTCCGCCTCATCGCCTTTCGGCTTTGAACCAGTAAAGTGCCACTCGAGGACACTGACATCCGCAGAGATCTGACGGATGCCATCATCCGTCTCGTAGGGACGCAGATTCAGATTACCGATGATCTCGATCAGACGGCCCTTCTTGATGCCGGCCTTCTGCATCCGATTGGCGATGTACTCGCTTGCGGTGCAGTTGAAGAAAGAGGCGTTGTCCTGATTTCCATATTTTGTGTTGACCACAAATCGGAATGTGCAGTAGTCTCCATTCTTTCCGCTCTTGATCTCCGGATCGGTGACCAGACGGCCCTCCATAATGATGGTTGCGTGCATAATCCTTTTCCTTTCTGCCTTACGGCTTAAAATATTCCAAACACCTTACGGTGCGTGGTTCAAAAGTTGCCAGCTGTTGCTTGGCATAGAAAAAGACAGACGCAGGTTGAATCTTTCAAACCGCAAGTCTGTCTAATATGCCTGCGTAAATGACACAGGCTCACATCTTAAAAAGCTCCCTGAGGAGAAGACATCTAATAAAGAACACTGTAAGCATAGCATTCCTATGATGCGCATTCCAGAGTACCTAAATCTGCTTATCTGAAGAAAAAGAGAGTTCGTGAACTACCCACGACTGAATTCGCAGGCATCTGGACCAGAGGCTCCGAGGAAGGAGTATGAGCCATCATTTATTCTCGACTGACCAGACTTACAGGACGATTTCCGACCGCCCACACTGTACATAACTGAACGAGCTAACCCCGGCGTTCCTACCGGTTCTTGTTGATCTTTGAGACGGACCTTTTACGCGGAGATTCTCTCTTCGTAAAAGGTCCTCAGCCCCTCGTTTCGGATATTGATAGCCGCATTGAGGTCACGGTCTATGACCGCTCCACAGTGTGGGCATACCCATTCCATTTGCCCAAGCTGGATATCCGGGTTCTTGCTCCCACAGTGCCGGCAAGTCTTTGTCGAGGGATACCACTTGTCGATGACGATGTAGTATTTGCCTTGCTCAGCGAGCTTGTACTGAAGGAAAGTACGGAACATCCCGAATCCGTTGTCAGAAACGGCTTTCCCAAAATGGAGTGTCTGCGCCATAGCTCTCAAATCGATGTCTTCTACACATACAGCATCATAGGAATTGGCTATCTTCCTGCTGAGCTTATGGCAAAAGTCCAGTCTTTGATTGGCGACAGCTCTGGAAAGACTGCTGACTCGTGCTTTTTGTTTGAGGTATCGGTTGGACCCTTTCTTGCAATGGGACAGCTTCCGCTGTTCCTTGGCGAGCCGTTCTTCCGACTTCCGATACCAGTGCATGACACCGGCATCATTGCCGTTCGAATCGACGTAGAATCTCGGGCTGCTGTAATCAAGTCCAAGCGTTGTTTCTTCCGTAGGCAAAGGCGCCGGTTTGACGACGGTATCCGGTAACTGGTAAAGCACAGAGATGTAGTATTTCCCATTGGCCTGTTTGGACACCGTAGCACTCTTCAGGACCCAGCCTTTCTTCGGGACTCGGTGGATAGACGCAAGGACATTCCCGACTTTCGGAATCTTAACAACCCCTCGTCCGCCTTTTCGGGTAATGACTTCGATATTGCTGTTGGTGTAGTTTGTCGTGTAGGACTGTTCTTCCCCACGCCTCGATTTATACCGAGGATATCCGGCGCGTCCTTCGAAGAAGTTCTTATAGGCGGTACACAGCGCATAAAGGCTGTTGGTAAGAGCAAACTTGTCTACTTCCGTAAGGAAGGGAAACTCGTCCTTCCAGACCCGGTTACAATAGGCATTCAGAGAGGTTTTCCCAAACGTAGGCATACCTGCTTCGTAGAGTCCTCTTTGCATAGAGAGCGCATCGTTGTAGACCTTCCGGGCACAACCGAAAGTCTGGCTGAGCTTCTCTTCTTGAGCATCAGTAGGATATACGCGATATTTGATTGCTCGGAAACCTGCTTGATCTTTCGCCACAACGCTCACCTCATCCCTTTGTTTTCTGTTCTCTGATGTATTGCTTGACCCGTTTGATAGACCGATCGCTTACGGATACCGCACGGTAGGACGGGTTCCATAGTTGCCCGCCCCAGAGCGACTTCTTGATATCCGGAAACAGCTCGAACAGCTTTTTCGCCGTCTGACCTTTCAGACGCTTGATAGCGTCCAGAATAAAAAACTGAGGCGAACAGTCTACCAGTAAATGCACATGGTCCGGCATGACTTCCATTTCCATGATAGTCCCTGGCAATTCGTCCATAACAAGTTGATGCTGCCGTTTGAACTCGGTTTCGATATCCCACCTGCTTCCTGTACTTTGTACACCACACCAGGTGGAACTGGAGAGAATAGACATACCCACGACCATGCGTAAGTTCTGAACCAAATGATTTATCACCATTTAAATTGCACCATACGCCGCAAAGAATGTCCAGTCACACCCATAGAGTTATGCCCGGCTAACTCACGACTGAAGTCACGAGAATGCGCCGGCAATTTTTCAAAGCCAAATACAGTCGAGGACGGCTGAAGGGCCTCCGGGAGATTCGGGAGATCATTGGTCGGTTTTTTGAGGTAAAATCGATATAAGCTTCCAGCTTTGAGTTTATATCGTCCATCCAGAACCCGCTGTACGTGGCTTCCATTCTCCAGTTCCAGAACGATGGCGTGGCGCTTTCTATGAATATTGACCTGCTCTTGGACAAGCAGTCCCTCGAGACACTCGTACTGCTGCCTGCTCACCTGTCGGTAGAAAGAACACGTCTTCACACCGCCCGTAATCGCTACACCGGCGGACAGAATAAGCAACTTATGGTCATGTGAGATCATGGCAAAGATGACTCCTAAAACCGTGATCGACAAAATCGAGAATATCAGCTTGGCAAAACGAATAGCGATAGGGTTTGGCATTTTCATGGAATACTCCTTTCTCTACCGATATGGCAGGGCAAAATGAGGGCCGGAAAGATTCTCTCCTTTCCGGCCCGTGATACTATGCGTGTTCAAGAATGACCTGGCGTGTCAAATACAAGTTCGTGGTTGCTTCCAGCACATCCTGCCTATGATTTGAAAGGCTGCATGCGTTGTTTAGCCGCGCCTGGTTGTCAGATTCTTCCGTATAAATGGCGGAAATCACTTTGTCGGCCGAGCTGACATCTCGAACATCGTTTTCAAAGCATCGTACCAGCTCAGGGACGCTCAGCGGCGTCTGGGTAACCAACTTCATGATTCGCTGTTCCGCTTCTGTACCCTTATCTGGCTGCAGGAGGTAGACGGCCTCAAAGAAGTTGACTTTACCTTGCTTGAGCAGCTTTGCGATATTCAGCAAGCGCCGTGTACCCTGAACACCCCGCAGCGGTATGACATAGGTATCATAAAGCATGTTGTTGAGCGCATCCGCACCGGTGTATCCAACACCTTTGATGATGAGCTTTCGCTTTACGAGCATCTCAAGTGCCTTCTCAAATCCGGAGGGATCCAATTTCACTTCCTCCATCTTTTCAAAATATTTCTTGCGGAGCTCGTCGTGCGTCAGGACATCCCACAGCAACATACTCCAGATACTGAACTCCGGAATAGAAACTGGCTGGAGCTTCCCAAGCCGCATAATATAAGGCATATCTTTGCCGTCTTCATTGCGAATCTGATAACTGCCAGCGGCAGCATAGAATGTCATCATAATGCTCTCCTCCTCAGCCATTCTGTTCTTTCTTACGAAGATACGAGACGAAGAACAACAACTCAATACAGGATTTCCAATAATGCTGGCTCGTTACGGAGCTTGCTGCGAGCACGCGAGATCCATGCGTTGACGTTATTTACGCTCGTATCATAGTGTTTTGCGATCTCCGTGGCCTCATAGCCCTTCAGCTTCATCTCGATGGCTTCCACACCTTTTCGAGCGACGCCATTGTATTTCTCCTTACAGGCAGCAAGCGCAGACATAGCGGTGGCATCCGTTACGGTCTCATCAAAATCAACAGAAGTGCAAGTTAGCATATCGAGAAGAGAGGCATTTTCATCTTCGCTGATCTCTACACTTCTTTCCAGTCGGTAGTTCATTGCGCGGCAGTGATCAACGATGGCATTGTAAATGTACCGGCAGGCGAAAGGTGCAAAATCTCCCATATCCGGCTGATACTTCAGCGCCGCTCTGCAGATAGCCTCGCAACCAATGGCGTAAAAGTCATCATAGGTCAGGAGCGGACGGTTCGGAATGGAAATGCGCGTGCGGATGACCCAGTTGACCAGGTCCAAATTCTCCAGCACCAGGGCGTCTTGATAATCAGTCATGTCGAGCACCTCCTTTATGCGACACAGTTGTTTCTGGCAAGTACTTCATTGCAGAGGCGGATCAGCTCACGGCATCGATACTCACTGCACATGCCGATGTGAGCGTCACGCAGGCTAAGTCCGAATGAATCCGCGAACCAGCGATAAGCTTCTTCACGAGTCATGATCCCGTTCTTCCAGATAAGGTCGAACTTTCGATGAGCCTGAATACGGAGATTCCGGAGATTCCCATTCGCCGGCACACCCATTGGTTTGTCAGTATTCGGGTGTGCCGCAACATAGGTGTTACAGGCGGGATAGTTGTGACATACATAGAGCTTTCGGTCAGATTTCGCATCATGATAGATTTCGGATGCAGGTCTCAGGATCATGGCCGCTCCGCAATGCGGACAGCGGAAGGATCTACTGCGCTGGGCTCGGGTCTTTCTTTTTTTCAAAATGGTCATCTCCTTTTTTGCGTTCTACTAGAGTTCACTCAAAAAACAGGGGGGTACCCCCCGTCGCTTTGAAAGGAAATTTGTAAACTTTTTGTGAACGGACGAAAAAGAGCTATTGCACGCAAAATGCAATAGCTCTAAAACGGGATATTGAGTTCTGTAGGATAAGTCAAACTTGAAGCGGAGGCTTAACCGTGTTAGGCAAAGGTTGTCCTTTCTATTGGACAGGTTTTATGCTATGATATAATTGCTTGACAGAAATTGGTTCGACCAGGTTGAAAGGATGATGAACATATGCCTCGCTCCTCATTTCAGAAGCTGAAGATTATCTACATCATGGAGTACCTGCTGAAGAACTCAGATGAAGACCATGCCGTAACCACCAGCCAGATCATTGCCTACCTGAAGTCTCATGATATTACTGCGGAGAGAAAGACGATCTATAGTGATATCGATGCTCTACGAGATTTTGGATTGGACATCATCCAGGTATCTGAGGGGAACAATCACGGCTACTACGTGGCAAGCCGTGACTTTGAACTACCGGAGCTCAAGCTCCTCGTGGATAGCGTCCAATCCTCGAAATTTATTACCCATAAGAAAACGCTGTCCCTGATCAAAAAGATTGAAAAGCTGGCCAGCATCCATAGCGCACAACTGCTCAACCGGCAGGTATTCGTGAAGAACAGGATCAAGACGATGAATGAGTCCATCTACTATAATGTCGATGAGATTCATAACGGCATCTCAAGTAATCGGAAGATCCGGTTCCTGTATTTCGAGTATAATGTCGCCAAGGAGCGCGTGTACCGACATGGTGGAGCTTATTATGTTGTCAGCCCATTTGCAATGACATGGGACGATGAGAACTACTACATGGTGGCCTTTGATTCTGCTGCAGGGATCATCAAACACTACCGCGTCGATAAGATGGAAAAGATCACCGTTCTGGATGAAGAACGAGATGGTCAGGACGCTTACGAGGCGCTCGATATGGCCGTCTATGCGCGTAAGACATTCGGCATGTTCACCGGCGAGGAGGTCAAGGTTCATCTCCGTTTCGAAAATCATCTCGTGGGCGCCGTACTCGACCGTCTCGGGCGGGATGTGATCTTAGTCCCGGATGGAGAAGATCACTTTACAGTATGGACAGATGTGATCGTCAGCCCGCAGTTCTTTGCGTGGCTCTGCGGGTTTCAGACGGCGGCGAAGGTCATTGGGCCTGATGATGTAGTCAAGCAGATGGCAGAGCATGTCAAGTCGATCGCCGAGCAATACGAATAACGCCTGAATTATGGAAGCGGAGGAACGGTATATGTCCTATCCAAAACCACTATCGGAGAAATCTCTGAATCGGCTATATATGCAGGCGGGTTTATCGACGGAGGCGTGTGATTTCCTTCATTCGTTATTTGCCGCCTGTGCAAATCTATATGGCACCATCGCCCTTCGCGATGTATGGTCGGTTTATCAGAAGCTAAAAAGCGATGTGCCGCGGATTCATCGACGCGATCTTATCGCCTTTTCCTCTATTGTCCGTCGAGAGGTGCAACCCTATTGGGTTTATGAGATTGAAGAACTGTACACGGAAGAACCGCACAATGATCTGGATCGGCACATCGTATCAAAAGAATTGATTGGTGCTGGCTATGGTAAGATGTTTTCCTTCTATGCACTGATGGACGAGCGCGATGATCGCTCCTATTGTGTCCCCGATGATTTTCTCTCATATGCGGAACCAACAGCATCTGTAGAGGAGAAATCACTCGCAGATTTTATTGGGAACCTGAAGTCCACGGCGATGGAGTGCGCCCCAAAACAACGTAAAACCTATCCGAATGAGAATCGCGGGAAGAAATTAAACGAGTTTTCTTTTCTCAATTTGAACGAGCGGTTCAATTTGGATTATTACAAGAAAGCCCCCGCCACTTATTCTGCCCTGTTGGCAGAGTACAGCGGTACAGAGGCGGAAAAGATTATGCGGTTTCATCGGCGAGCCGAGAATGTTGGTCATCTGCGCACAACGGATATGATCCAGAATGTGCTGATTGAATTGTGCGAGGTAGGTGTCCGCCTGACGGAAAAGCAGCAAGATACTCTTATGCAGCTCATCGTGCAGTATCACAATGGAAGCCGCTTGTGGTGTACCTGCGGTTGGAAACCGGATGAGCTGGCAGCTAAGTTTAGCGGTATCGGAGCATTCCCTGGTCAGGAGGCATCATCTCCAGAGGGAATGATGGATGAGAAAGATATCATTCGCAAGATGAAAGAGTTAGGACTGAAGGTCTTGGAGTGAGCAACATGTCAACCATTGAGCAAACACTTTTACGCCTACAACAGTCTGCTTTCCGCGCAAAGTTCCATTTGAGTGAAAAGGACAGGCAGTACATAATGGGCAAGGGCATGGAAACCATTCAGCATCATGCGGCCGACTTCATCCGAATGCGGCTTGCGCCGGCGATCATCCCAAATGACGGCAAACAGACACCGATGCGCGGGCATCCAGTGTTTATTGCCCAGCATGCCTGCGCCTGCTGCTGTCGCAGCTGCTTAAACAAGTGGTATCATGTCCCGATAGGGCGTGAGCTGACGGAGGATGAGCAGAAACGCATCGTGAGGTTGCTGATGGCATGGATCGAGCGACAGCTTGCAACGGATGCGAAATAGCGAGAAATTGAGGTGACAACTATGTCTACGATTGGAAATATTCTTTGGTTCCTATTTGGAGGATTGATCGGCGGGCTTGCCTGGGTACTGGCCGGCTGTCTTTGGTGCATCACCATCATCGGCATACCCGTTGGCCTGCAATGCTTCAAATTCGCAAGTCTCGCCTTTTTCCCGTTTGGGAAAGAAGTTGTGTATGGCGGTGGAGGCTTTTCCTTCCTCGTCAACCTAATTTGGATCATTTTCTTTGGCCTTGAGATGGCAATCGGATACTGCATTCTGGGCTGTCTCTGGTGCATCACGATCCTTGGCATTCCAATCGGAAAGCAATGCTTCAAAATGGCCAAGCTGTCTTTAATGCCTTTCGGGGCATCGGTCGTGTAAAGCAATATTGTATGCGACCGCTCCCACATGGCCTTTTTCCAATCCGCGAAAAAAGCAACGACTCTAATGAGAACACTCTCAATCGATTGAGGAGGATAAGACATGGGAGAGATCATCAATACGAATACCGCTATAGAGACTCAGCCTGGCGGTGATACGGTGGCATTATTGGATATTACCCAAAGCCTCTTGGCGGATGCAAGGACTGCTCTGAATAGCAGCGGTGTGTTAAGCGTTCCTATTGCGGAACTCTCTACGCTTGGTGCTGGAGTCTCTTCGCTCATCCCTGCGTTGAATACTGTTACGCAGACGACGAGCATCGCAGCGGATGGACTCTATACGATAGCCAACGCTGGTGTCGGTGATGTACTGAAAGCGGCAAAGAACGGAAACTTCTGGGCCTCACTCAAAACTGCGGATGGAGCGTCTAAAATGGTTCAGCTGCAGGAAGCAGGAGCAATTACCGCTAACACACAGACAGCGGCAGCATTCAATCCCGCCACTATGATGATGGCGGTCGCACTATTCTCAATCGAACAGGAACTTGGGGAAATTGAGGATATGCAGAGGCAGATCATCTCGTTCCTTGAAATCGAAAAGGAATCTGAGATAGAAGCGGATGTTGAAAGTCTCATGAGCATCATCAAAAAGTATAAGGACAACTGGGACAATGAACGTTTTGTCAGCGGCAATCATAATCAAGTCCTTACCTACCAGAATCGCGCACGCAAAAACATGCTTGGTTATCAGAAGAAGATCGTTGAGTCGATTGGGAAGAAGCCGCATATCGTCACACAGGCTGGCGTAAAGCAGGCGTTCGCCTCTTTGGAGAAGGAATTCAAATACTATCGCTTGTCCCTTTATACATTCTCACTTTCATCTCTCATGGAGGTCATGCTCAGCGGCAATTTCAAAGAATCCTATATTTCCGGGATTCGGGATGAACTGCAGCAGATGTCGGACGCTTACCGCGATTTGTTTGAGGAGAGCTCACACTATTTAGAGAAGCTGAGTAACTCAGCAGTAGATGCTAATGTCATGAAAGGTATCGGCACGGCAGGAAATGCAGTCGGGAAATTCATTGGAAGTATCCCTCTTGTAAAAGAGGGGCCAGTTGATGAATTCCTTCAGGATGGCGGGATACACTTGAAGAAGAGTGCTCTCGATATGGAAAAGGATGCCGTACACCGGTTCGCTTCCATAGGCAATCCTGGCACACGGATGTTCATGGAAAAGATGGATGAGATGATCCAGATCTATAACCGTACCGAGCAAATCTGCTTCGATGATAAAAAGATATATCTATTGCCAAAGAAGCTCGCCGTTTGATCACTCAAAAGGCAGCTATCACAGGAGGTCCATTTATGCCGCTCCAGATCGTAAGAAATGACATCACAAAAATGAAGGTTGACGCGATCGTCAATGCCGCAAACAGTTCTCTCATGGGTGGTGGCGGCGTAGATGGCTGCATTCATCGTGCCGCCGGTCCGGAACTCCTGACCGAATGTGAAAAGCTCAATGGGTGCAAAACCGGCAGTGCCAAGATAACAAAAGGATATCAGCTGCCATGCAAATATGTGATCCATGCGGTTGGCCCTCGCTGGTGCGGTGGGCAGTATGGGGAGCATGACAAGCTTGTCTCGTGCTACCAGACGTCACTCGCACTCGCAAAGGAGCATGGTTGCGAGTCGGTCGCATTCCCTCTGATCTCCTCGGGAATCTTCGGCTATCCAAAGGATGAGGCGCTCAAAGTAGCTATCGACACGATCAGCAGTTTTCTGCTTGAAAATGATATGATGGTTTACATCGTCATCTTCGATCGCAAGGCGTATCAGATCAGCAGCAAGTTGTTTGCGGACATCAACGCCTACATAGACGACCGATATGTCGAAGAGCATCGAGACAGCTATGCTGAGCGGATCAGCCGGCTGCATAGCCTTGCAGTGGAAGAGAGCTGCCCTATCCCCGCTGCCCCTATGGTAACAAAGGCAGCATCCCTGGACGATGCGCTGAAGCAGATCGACGAGAGCTTTTCCGAGATGCTTCTGCGTAAGATTGATGAGTGTGGCATGACGGATGCAGAGTGCTATAAGAAGGCCAACATCGATCGAAAGCTGTTCTCAAAGATTCGGACGGATAAGCTCTATAGGCCATCAAAGCCGACTGTGATCGCCTTTGCGCTTGCACTCGAATTGCCGCTTGACGAATTGAAGGATATGCTCTCGAAAGCAGGATTTGCCCTGTCGCACTCCAGCAAATTCGACATCATCGTGGAGTATTTTGTCGAGCGAGGGAACTACAACGTGTTTGAGATCAATGAGGCGCTGTTTGCATTCGACCAAAGCCTGATTGGCGCATAATAGTTATCAGGTGCTGCGACTTTTCGTCGGTGGAACTCTGATTGATATGCTATCTTTTCCGGAGGTGTGCTGCGATAGAACAAAAAGAGCTTGAGTATCTGCGTCAGGTAGAAGATCATGCTTCACGGACTGGCTGGGTGTCTCCGTTGACTCGTGAGGACAAAGAGTATTTTGCCTATTTGCGTCAGGTCAGTAAACGGTATAACATCGACATGTCCAAGGCAAATCGACTGGAATACAATTTTGTGATTCGTGTTGCAGAGAGCGAGTTTTACGCACATCACACATCCTGAGAAATCCAGAGGCGCAAGCATCTTTGCTTGCGCCTTTCATCGAATTGTCGCTTAACAAGCGACCAAATGAAGCGAATATCAAAGTAAGATATGGCTGTAAGGTGAAACACCAAACAGCCATAATTTATTGGAGGTATTTGCAATGAATAAGAATCTGACTGAGATCGTCTTTATCCTTGACCGCAGCGGCTCCATGAGTGGGCTCGAGTCCGACACGATCGGCGGCTTCAACGCCATGATTGATAAGCAAAAGAAAGCTCCCGGCGAAGCGCTGGTCTCCACCATCCTCTTTGACAATGTCAGCGAAGTGATCCATGACCGCGTCAACATCCGAGACATCAAGCCCATGACGGATAGCGAGTATTGTGTGCGCGGCTGCACCGCCTTGCTGGATGCGATTGGAGGCGCGATCCACCACATCGGCAACGTCCACAAGTATGCGCGAGAGGAAGATGTTCCGGCGCACACCCTGTTCGTCATCACGACGGATGGAATGGAAAATGCGAGTCGTCGCTATGATAGCGCCCGTGTTAAACAGATGATCGAGCATGAGAAGAGTAAATATGGTTGGGAATTTCTCTTCCTCGGCGCCAATATTGACGCCGTCGAGACGGCAAAGCATTTTGGTATTAGTGAAGACCGCGCGGTCAATTACCACTCCGACAGCGTGGGGACAAGGCTGAACTATGAAGTGGTCAGCTGCGCGATTACAAGCATGAGAAGCGGAGCTCCTATGAGTGCCGATTGGAAAGCGCCAATTGAAGCGGACTATAAGACCCGGAAGGGTGAAAAAGACTAACCGCATCGATTTCGACACGGTTAGTACTATCTCCTAAGCCACACCATGTAAATGGTGCGGCTTTTTCATTTGTTGCATACTCGTCAGTTTACGTATGTGTCAAAATATATATTAGTTCTATTGACACTTCTGCTTGTTGTGGATATAATAATGATGAAGATTAAAATCGGAGGTCTATCATGAGAGATTACAGCAAGTACGAAAAGACACCCGTGTTATTCTCTGGGGCAGAAAAGAAGTTTGAAATCATCATTGACGGGTTTCGTTATATTGTTAAGTTTCAGAAGAATTCCGAAGTGGGCTTGACCTTCAATTATGTTTCTGAGTATTTGGGAAGCCATATTTTTCAACTTATTGGTATTCCCGTACAGGAAACCTTCCTTGGCACTTATGAGGGCAAGAATGTAGTCGTTATGAAGAATTTCTTAGAGCCCGAGGATGATCTTGTTGCCTTCAACGGTGTCGGCGAAAGCTCGCTGGAAAGAGACAAAGAGCTCTATCAGTACACTTATGAAGATATTACCGCAATGCTGCGGGAGAATATGAAGTCAACAAATGTCGAGGAGACAATCGACCGTTTCTGGGATATGTTCATCGTGGATGCTCTGATCGGCAATTTTGACCGGCATGGTGGGAACTGGGGCTTCATTAAGAGAAATGATCAATACCGGATCGCCCCGGTATATGACAATGGTTCAAGCCTGTATCCGAAGCTGAATACGGACGAGAAGCTGGAGGCCGTACTCTCCTCCGAGGAAGAAATTGACCAACGGATCTATAAGTTCCCCACCTCCCACATCAAGGTGAAGAATCGCAAGAGTTCCTATTTTGAAGTGATCAGCAGCTTGCAATTCGAAGCTTGCAATGATGCCCTAAAGCGAATTGTTCCTCGCATCGATTTTAATCAAATCAATACTCTTATTGACGAAGTGGAAGGGATCTCAGAGGTGCGCAAGCGTTTCTATAAAGTCATGCTGCAGCAACGATATGAAAAGATCCTTATGTACGCATATCGCCAGTTGTGACATGGAAAGGAGTGGCTCATGAGACCTGTTACGCATGATTACCAAAGCCTAAACGAATATACGCTTCCCCTGCAGGGAAAGCCCTATTACCGCAGCAGCGGCATAATCTATGCGGTGGATCGCAACGACAATAAGTATGCTGTGGGGCGAGTTGATCTTGAGCGCTTTGATGATCAGAACTTCCAGTATGTTTTCACTCCTGAATGGAGTGTAATCGATACCCTACCGTCCTCCATTTTCCAGGGTATTCCCGGACTCGACATGTCCATGCGGCTTGAGCGATATTATCGCGTCAATATGACGCCGTACTTCATTTCTGAGCGTACCCCCAGCGAAAGTCGAGAAGATCTCTGGGAACTCCTTGACGCAGTTGGTCTGGATTACTATGACCGCTTTGAGTGGCTGCTCCGGACGGATATGCGCTGCGGCACTGATAACCTGATCGTTGAGCGGGCAGAAGCCGCTCGGACTATCACATTTGAATCGATCAACAGCCTGCCGTCCGATCTCCAGCCAACCGACCTTGTTACGATTCAGGGATTCCAAAGCATCGCAAAGACTATCCACCAGCTCAGAAAGATTCTCCTTCGAATTTTGAGAAGTGGCGCTCATATCTGGGATGAAACAGACTCGCGCCAGCTCTCTGAAGAGGAATGCAGTCTGCTGCTAAACCTGCTCATGGTTCAGGAATCAATGGAATCGAAGCAGAATAAGCAGCGTCACCAAGAAGGCGTCGCACAGGCAAAGAACAGCGGAAAATACGCTGGTCGAAAGAGAATTGTAGTCGATCCAAATCTGTTCCGCCAAGTCGCAGAGGATTTCCGCAACCATAAAGTAACGGAAGAAGAAGCCATGCATCGCACCGGTATCCGTTCGAGATCAACTTTCTACAGGCGCCTGAAAGAGATATAGACTAAGAAACGAGAGGGTTCCCGCATATTACGCTGCTGGAATCCTCTCTCTAGTTAATACAATGTCCACCAATAGTCAAAAAGGCGCCGATAGTAGTTCCCCTTTCGGGGCAAATCCTGACAGTTCCGGAACTTTCGACTGGTTTCCCGTTTCATCCACCGCTGGCAATTACTGTTCTTGGGATACTTGATGTACTTCCCTGAATGGAGCAGCGTGTTACCACCAAAGCCGTAATCGATATAACCGGCATGAGGCACATACCTTCTTGTGACAATGCGCATGAGCGCGTCATTCTTGCGGATGCGCATTTCTCTTCGATACGCAGAGCCAGTTCGTCTGGATGGCTGCCCGGGAGCTGACTCAGTCAGCAAATTCTCGATCTTCTTCTTTAACTCGATTTCGGTCATAGGCTTTACCGTTTGGCACAGTTCTTGTGATGGGACAAATACCATACCAGCTACCGCGCCGCTTCACATGTTGCTCCTTTTGCGCTTTCTTGCTCTGCTTTTTGAGTGGTATCATCTGTTTCATTGGTGAGAACACCTCCATTGTCTCGAACGGTTTGGACTTTCTTTTTGAGATCCTCGCAGAATGTAAGGTAGTCAGGATGCCCGCACAGGAGCATCTTGTTGGGCAATTCACGGATCGCTGCCAGGAAAGCATCGACATCACGCTTCCGGCACTTGCACATGATGACACGATAGGGAGCATCCGGGCAAACGAACTCAGGGCCGAACCCTACTCTGACCTGATGCTTGATAAAAAGCTGGTCTGCAAGGTAATCCGCTGTATCGATGATTGCAAAGTAGTTGTGGAAGAATGAGAACTTTTCAATCGTCCAGCAGCAGAATTCATTGTATTCTCGACTCACGATTGGACCTCCTTATGTGACAGTTTCTTTACAAAATTGCGTTTGCTCTTGCTTTTTGAAGCCTCTTCCAGTATTCTGAAATACTCCCGTTTGGGAAGACTCTTTAGATGGAGGCGATTGCCATGAACACGAAGCAGTTTCCGGTCATTGATCCGATTGCGACCGGAAAGAACATCATCCGTCTTCGCGTCGAGCACGGGATGAGTGTCCGCGACCTGCAGGCATACTTCGGTTTCGAAGAGCCACAGGCGATCTACAAATGGCAGCAAGGAAAGAGCCTGCCTTCCGTTGATAATCTGTATGCTCTCGGCGCGTTGTTTGAAGTACCTATGGAGGACATCCTGGTATCTCGGACATCAAAACTGAATCTGATGATTTGTGAGCAGCAGGCCGAAGCCTGCTGCTCGCCTCTATTTTTGGGAGAACTGCTCCGACTATCACGGATACGGCAGAGAACCAAGATCGCTTAGACCATTTTTGCCAAGGCCATGCGCTCGCTGGCTCCCTGAGGAGCGTGGATAGCATACCTCGACGTATGAACGGCTCAAAGGCCAGCAATATCAAGATAGGAAATCTATCTATATCCAACAGAATAGGGAGATGTGAGGTGGCAAGGTCGAGATTCGGCGTTAGCGTATTCACGATATGGTGAAACAGCGTTGGGCGCTGACGGAAAGGAAGACGGTTCGTAGCATCCGTTAACGAGACGGATCATGTCTTCTTTTGGAGCTCAGAATCAACCGAGCGGATTTTTTAATTTGCAGCACTATAGTTCGTCTGCAACTGAACCGGTCGCCACGTTCTCTTCTTCTGCCGCATCCGTGATAGTCGGAGCAAAGCTGCAAGGGCTGGTCAGCTTAATGCGGACATATGCGCTTCAAAAGCCTCCGCGAAAGTCTCGTTCACATCGAACGGAGCTTCGTACTCCACCGGGGTGTTGACCAGCGCAGCATCCAAAGCGGCAGAGGTCTCATCGGACTTCTTGCTCAGATCAGCGCACATCTTTCGAATCTTATTGCGATCGAAATTGATGGTGGTCACACGCTTGACATCGCAGCGGTAGGAGACCCTGTCTCTTATACACATCTCCGAGCCCACGAGACAGGCAGAAATCTCGT